>VOFC01001167.1_pt1 | contig 234626 bp, 432 predicted proteins | sample 5384161 | NCBI WGS metagenome assembly VOFC01 (sample SAMN12384722, study PRJNA508395) | human gut metagenome | isolation source: healthy gut B | host: Homo sapiens
ATATTTCGAACTTAAATCTTTCTTTTGTTTCTTTCAATATGTTTAAAAATACATATCTATCTTGATTATCATAAAAAATATCGTTTCTATCAATTCCCCTTATTATGATATGATAAAGATTAGTTACACTGTGTTCTCTTGGTTTTCTTGGCAAATACATTCCTCCTTTTTTTGAAACGGGGACGGTTTTTTTTGAAAAAGGAACCGTCCCCATTTCAAAAATTATACAATCTTTTCCCTATAAATGTCAAGAAAAATCGTTCGACAAAACTTGACATTTGTTGACTTTAAGCAACATTTACTATACCCATTTTTGATACAATGAATAAAAATTTTTATCAAAAAAAAAGAAGGAATTTTTAATGGATTTATCTGATTTAATAATTGAACGAATTTTAGAATTACAAAAACAAAATAAAATGAATACCTATCAACTTAGTTTGAAATCTGGTATTCCACGTTCTACATTATCTAAACTTTTATCAAGACAAAGTAAAACAATTAGACTAGAAAATTTGTTATATATATGTGAAGCATTTAATATAAAGTTGTGGCAATTCTTTTTTATGATTCTCGTTTTGATGAGGTTGAGGCAAGTGAATGGAGAAAGGAAAAAGTTGACAAAACTGCAATATAGGCATTATAATAGAATTATGTAAAATAATTTTCAGGAGGATTTACAATATGTTAAAAGACATAGCAAATGAAACAGAACAAAAATTGGATGACATTATGCATTCTTCACTTTCAGTTGAAAGTATCAATTTCAAATGTAATGGATGCGGTGCTTGCTGTAAAAATCGCGGCGATATTTTCCTTTCACCTTTGGATATCTATTATATTTGCCGGTATCTAAATATATCTTTAAACACTTTTATAGATACCTACGTTGTTAAAGATAGTATCTTGCTTTATATTAAAGATAAAGGCGATCCCGAAAAAACTTGTGCATTTTATGGCACCCAGATAGGTTGTATGATTCACCCAGTGAAACCTAAAACCTGTTATATGTTTCCATTTTAGAACTCGATGATAATAAATTCAGAGTACAACTAATTCCTTGTGTTCTCGAAAATAATCCTTTTATTTCAAAGAAAACAATCAAGGAAATTCTCATTAATAACAGTTGTAGATATGAACCAGAAAAAGAAATTCTTAATAAATATCTATTATTATTTAATGAATTTTTCGAGAAAATATATGAATATTTTCAGAAAGGTATCGACACAAAACCTGCTGAAAATTTCTTTTTTTGACACCTTTTTCTCAAACATTGATTTAAAACTAGATGAAAATAAGTTTCTCGAATGGTTCCAAGAACAGATTGTTGTCGCCAAAGATGCATTAATAATGATGTAACAACAATATTGTAAACCAAAAAACAAGCCCAAGGTAAAATTTTTCTTTGCCTTGGACTTGTTTTTTTCTGATTGGGGACAGTTCTTTTCGCGAAAGGAACCGTCCCCATTTCAAAAAAAATTACAACTTTTGACTTTCTTGCTCTCCTGTCATCATATTCTTCAAACTATAGCTTCCGCTTTCTACCTCATCATTGCCAATTACAACGGTATAAGGAATTTCTAACTTATCAGCATACTTAAATTTAGCTTTAACTTTTTTATCTTCATAATAAACTTGAACATTCTTGCCTTCGTCTCTTAGTTTTTTTCGCAACCTTAGAAACATATTCGAAATTATCAGTCATCGAAATTACAAGAACATCTGAAATAGCTTTTTTATCTGATTTTATTAGGCCTATTTCGCTTAATTGGTAAAATAGTCTAGTAAGTCCTATAGAGATTCCAACACCTGGAAGTTTTTTTATCTGTGTAATATTCTGCTAAGTTCTCATATCTTCCTCCAGAACAGATGCTTCCTAAATTTTTATATTCATTTAAAAATGTCTCATAAACTGTTCCTGTATAATAATCTAGCCCTCTTGCTATTGTTAAATCTATTTTGAAATTTTGCTCTGGTATTCCAAATATTCTCATATATTTAACAACTTCTGTTAGCTCTTCTAAGCCTTTCTCAAATTTTTTCAGATACAATTCCAAGCTCATTTAAAGCTTTTTAATTTTTCATCATTCGAACCATCTATTGCAATAAAACTCATTATTTTGTCTATTTTTTCTTGCTCAATATTTAATTTTTGTAATTCCTCTATTACTGCTTCTTTTCCGATTTTTTCGATTTTATCAATTATTCTTAAAATATCAGACGATTCCTCACTTAAATTTAAACTTTCAAATAATCCATTTAATATTTTTCTATTATTAATGCAAATTGTGAATTCTCCAAATCCTAGTTCTTTAAATGTATTGTAAATAACATTTGGAAGTTCTGCATCATTTATTATACTTAGTTCTCCATCTCCAATTATGTCAATATCACATTGATAAAACTCTCTATATCTTCCTTTTTGTTGTCTTTCTCCTCTATATACTTTTCCAATTTGATATCTTCTAAATGGAAATGCCAAACTTCCATAGTTTTTAGCTACATATTTTGCAAGTGGAACTGTTAAGTCAAATCTTAGGCCTAAGTCATTTTCTCCTTTTTCAAATTTATATATTTGTTTTTCTGTTTCTCCTCCAGCCTTTGCAAGAAGTACTTTTGCATCTTCAATTATTGGTGTATCTAATGGTAAAAAACCATATTTTTCATATGTTTTTTGTATTGTTTCTTTCATTTTATTAAATAGGATTTGTTCTTTTGGTAAAAGTTCCATAAATCCTGGAAGTGTACGTGGTTCTGTTTTATTCATTTATATTCTCTCCTTGTGTTAATAATGCAATTGGATATTTCTAAACGCCAAACCAATTGTATTATATTGTTCTTTTGGTTCAGTATATCCCATATGTGCCAACGAATTGCATATTTTTATTCGGGTGTTAGTTTTATGTATTCTGAAATCATCATGACTGATTTTTCTCCCCATGTCCATAAGGAATTGTATCTTCTACTGTGTAATAAGGTACCTTTTTCCCATATCCCTAAGGCATTTTTTGCATTTCTGTAATCTATCTTGTAAAAATTTGCCTTGCATATATCGTGTAGTAATGCTATTAGTATTACTGAATCTGGAGTCGTTTTTATTTCTATAGGTGATGTTTTTACTTTTTCTTTTAATATTTCATATACTTTTACATACTCTGTGCTCTACTAGCCCGTGTTCAAAGCTTCCGTGAAATCGTGTACTTGCTGGTGCATCAAAAAAATCTGTTTTTTTTATAAATTCTATTAAATCTTCTATATTTTCTCTTTTTGTGCTCTTAGTAGATTCTAAAAATTCTTCTTTCAATTTTATTTTCTTTTGTTTTTTTCTAACAACTCCTGATTCTTCTATCTTTTTGAATTTTTTTATTTTTCATTATTTTTTTTTTTCTTATTCTTTGTATTGCAGTATCTACCGATTTCACTTTAGCATTGAGCTTTGCTGCAATACTTGCATAACTTTCTCCGTTTTTATAGTGAACTAGAACTTTTTTTTCCAAATCACTTAGGCTATCATCTATAGCTTTTTTTCTATTACTGTAAAATATTCCTTTTTTGTTATTCTGTCTAATGGATCTTCTCCTGTTTTTCTTGTATCTAATATTTCCATTACTTCTGTATCGTCATTTTCATCATAAGCTCCTGAATTTAAAGATATTGAAGAATTTAATGGTATGTGTTTTTGTCTATTTGAATTTTTTTTTATCATTTGCCTTTCAATACAAAGCCCCGCAAATGTTTTAAATGAGTTTTGCTTTTTCTTGGTTATATGATTTTACAGCCTTGTATAGCCCAATATAGCCTTCTTGTAGCATATCATCTTTTTCTGATCCTACCATAAAGAATTTATTAGCTTTTATACTTACTATATCTTTGTATCTATCTATTAAACAGTCTAATGCTATATTATTTTGATTTTGTGTTATTTCTTGTAGTAAATTTTCGTCTGTCATTTTGTTATATTTTTCATCAAAAAGTTCTGATTTATGTCTGACATTTATTGCTCCTTTTATTTGGTTATTTTTTATATGAATATTATATTAGTTAAATCTAGTAATGTCAAGCGTTCTAGTCGATTTTAAAATATTTTTTGCTTTAAAATCAAAGTCCTTTTCATCCTTTGTTATTACTATTTTTGACATTTTGATTTCTTGTGTATTTTTCCATTTCATTTTCTTTTAGATATTTTTCTACTTTTCTGCAATACAGCCCCTGTATTTATTAAATTCACATCATAAGAAAATTCATTTCTTATTAACTCATCAAAAATAGGATAATGTGTAGATCCAAGTATTATTGTATCTACATTATTATCTTTAAATATTTGCATATATTTATGAACAGCTTCTAAACTTTCTTTCGACTTCGCCTTTCCTTCTTCAGCTATACTTGCAAGTAGTGGACACGCTTTATTTATTACTTCTATATTAGGATTCTTTTTTCTTCAAACCTTGCTCCCACGCTCCGCTTCTAATCGTACCTGTAGTTGCAATTACACCAATTTTATTTATATCCATTTTATTTACAAATTCTGCTGTTGGCTCAATTATCCCAATTATTGGAATATCAAATATTTCTTTCATCTCAGTTAAACTTTGACTTGTCGCTGTTCCACAGGCTATTATTATCATTTTTACATTTTGTTTTATTAAATATTCTATATTTTTCTTAGAATAACTTATTATTTCTTCCTTGCTTTTTTTCTCCATAAGGAAAATTTAAGGTATCTCCTAAATATATAAATCTTTCATTTGGAAGTTTTTCTTCTAATTTTTTAAGACTGTTAGACCTCCAATTCCAGAATCGAATATACCAATTGGTCTTATATCCATTTTACCTCCTTTTTTTTCTGATTGGGGACAGTTCTTTTTTGCGAAATTTTGAAATGGGGACGGTTCCTTTTTGAAAAAGGAACCGTCCCCATTTCAAAATTATTTCACAATCTCATAAATCACAAAATTATTATCAGAATATATTTTATTATAATTTTCTGGTTCTGCCTCATCTATAAGCATCCTAATTTTTGCATTTTTATATAATATAACGTGAGTTATCCCGTATTCCTCAAATGTCTTTCCATAATATTTTCCTAAGTTAGATGTGTTTATAAAATCTATAAAAATGTCTTTTTTACCGTTAAATTCTGGTGCATATAAATCTGCTCTCGAATCTATAAAAACAGGTATTCCTCTATATAACAAATAACTACCATAATTATATTCGTTAAATAATTTTATATTATTTACATCCAAATTTTCCAAAATCCAATCTGCTGCTTCTACCGGATATGAACTAGTACTTACATAACTATTATTTTTCTTTTTTATCTATAAACTTATTACCATAATAAACAGCAACTCCTGCCACAATTATCCCAATCACACAAATAATTTGTTTAAATACAAAGCCTAAACTTTCCTTGCTATATATTTCAATTGCATCCATTGAAATTCTATTTAGTATAATTGAACCTATTAAAACAAACATCGTTGATTGCCTTCTCGATGAAAACATTAAATATGTTAGCCCACCAATCATAAATAAATCTGATAGTCTTATTTTTACTTTTGTAAAAATTAAAAAGCTAAAAATATTACTAATGTGCACATAACAGGTATGTTATTTATTAATGTTAATGGTAAATGTTCATTTATATTACTTACTGTATTTCCTTGCATTGTTTTTATCAAATATGTATATGGTGTTGTCAAGCGGAGTTAAAAATCCTGTTAGTCCACAAATTGCCATTACTAGAATAAGCCATTTTACATTTTTGTTTAATTTCATTTTTATTTTATATGGCTCTTCTGTTTCTCTTGCTTTTTTTTTATTTTTTCATTTTGAGAATAAATTGCATTTAATTTATTATTTATTTCTTGTTTTTTGATATCATCATCTTTATATTTTTTAGCAAATGTTTTTTATACATTATTGATGTTTTTTGATATATAACAATATCTGCAATTAAACAAATTATATATTCTGCAATGTATGGCAAACTTATAACAAATATAAATGGCCATACCGCCACGTGTAGATTTGCTATTAATATTGATGATAAAATTATTCCCAGAGCATAGCCTATTTTTTTAGGATTTTCAATAAATTTTTCTATAAAATATATTACCCAAACATATATTATAAAAGTTGCAAGTTGTGCCCTTGCTGCTATATAATCTTTTAATAAATACATTGCTCCAATTGTTATACAAAATGATATAACTTGGTTTTTATTTAATTTTTTATTTACAATATATATTGATAATCCTAATATTATAGACATCACACATACCGAAATATATATTCCATCCCAATTTCCAACATTATAAATTATGCTCATAAATACATCATATAACCAATGTGGGTATGTATAAGATAAATCTTCGTGCCAAGAAAAATGATCTTTCATATCTATTCCATTTTCCATTATCAAATTTCCTATTGATACAGTATAATATGTATCATTTTGAAGTGTTTTTGGTGCTTCGCTAAAACTAAAAATGCTATTATCGCAACAAAAATTACACCACAAATTATATTTTTCTTTTCATTAATCTTCTCAAAAATCTTTTTCATAGAAAAAACCTTTCTTACTTTAATTATAAAATAATTTACACCTTATAAAAAGTGTAAATCTTAATATTATATTTCATTTTTTATTTTTGACTTGTTGAACCAAATCCGCCTTTTTCTTACTCCTGTTGCATTGTCATTATCTATAGTTAAATATTTTCCGAACATTGCTTGTCCTATACTGTCTCCTTTTTTTATTTGTAAATCTTCATCTTTTAAATTAATTAGAGAAAACATTATATGTCCATCATTTGATTCATTTTCATAGTAGTCTCCATCTATTATTCCTACATTATTTGATAACATTATTCCTTTTTTAGGAAATCCCGAACTTTTTGCATATAAATATAATACTTCATCTTCTTGCATATAAGCTTTTAATCCTGTTGCAACAAGTGTTGGTTTCATTCCTTTTTTAAAACTTGGTATAACTACATCTTCAGCTGCTTCTATATCATAAGCTGCTGAATTTTTTGTTTTTCTTTCTGGTAAATTTATTCCTTTTCCCTCAAATCCTTTTGCTATTTCAAATCCTCTTACTTTTTCCATTTCTTTCTTCCTTTCTTTTTTTGTATTGGAAACAATTTTGAAATGGGACGGTTCCTTTTTGAAAAAGGAACCGTCCCCATTTCAAAATCTATCTCATTATTTTTATAACAATAAACCTAAATTGTCAAGTACATTTTCTACAAAAATTTCTCAACAATCTTCTCTGCACTCAAGCCATAAAATTCAACCAATTCTTCTGCTTTTCCAGATCTTCCAAACTCATCATTAATTCCAATTCTTTCTAATTTGGCCGGATACTTGCTTGTTAAAACCTCAGAAATTGCAGAACCTAAGCCTCCTATTACATTGTGGTCTTCTATAGAAATCAATCTCTTAGTTTCCTTTGCACACTTAACAATCATATCTTCATCAATTGGTTTTATTGTATGAACATCAACAACTCTTATATCAATTCCTTTTGTCTTAGCAAGTATTTCTTTAGCTTTTAGTGCTTCCGCTAGCACATCTCCGCTTGCAAAAATTGTTGCATCTATTCCGTTTCCAATCTGAATCATTTTTCCGAATTCAAAATGTTGATTTTCATCATAAATTATAGGTGTTGCAAGTCTTGAAAGCCTTACATATACAGGTCCTTTTTGTTTATATGCTTCTTCTATTGCCCATTTTGTTTCTATATCATCTGCTGGGCTTAGAACTTTCATATTAGGTAAAGTTCTCATCATACTAATGTCTTCTAGCATTTGATGTGTTGCACCATCTTCTCCTACTGTTATTCCTGAATGGGTGCTACATATTTTTACATTCAAATTCGGATAACATATACTATTTCTTATTTGGTCGTAACTTCTTCCTGCTGCAAATACCGCAAATGTGCTTGCAAATGGTACTTTTCCTGTTGTTGCCATTCCTGCTGCAGTGCTCATCATATTTGCTTCTGCAATTCCCATATCAAAAAAATCTTTCTGGGAATTTTTTTTGCAAAATTGATTGTTTTTGTGGCTGTTGCTAAATCTGCATCTAATACAACAATATCAGAATATTTCTCTCCTAATTTTTCTAATGTTTCTCCATAACTTTGCCTTGTGGCTTTTTTTCTTCTTTCATAATTTTATGTCCTTTCTTTTAAATAATTAAATTTAGGCTTTTTTTTTCCATTCTCCGTGAAATTCATATACATATTCTGTTTTATCATCTATACAGTATTTTTTTATATAGACTTTTTATATTCTTCTTTGTTATTGTTTTATCTATTCCATTGTCTTTTAGTTCAGCAAAAACAGCTTCTAAAAAATTTTCTATTTTTGGATTAACAATTACTCTTGTTTTTTTCTTTTTGCCAATATTCATATTCCGAACTATTTGTCCAATTTTTACCATTATATGTAATGCTCGCAGATAATTTATCACATATCATTTCTGCCATATATTTGTAAGGTATAACTGGAGCAACACCTTTAGTTCCTAGGTCTACCCAATATTGATAATGGTGTTTATTTCTTCCCTTATGGTGAAGCCATGCTTTAGAATATCCATTTTCTTGCTTGCATCTTGTAATTGGGCTTACCTTTCCGTCATAGTATTTTATACTTTCCCAAAATTCATCAATAGAGAATTTTGACCAATCGTGCATAAAACCTCTAAATGGAATTCCTAATTTGCAACTAAATTTAAAAACTAGCCATTTATGTTTACTTACTAATTTTATATGTTTTAAACAATTCGATACAATATTTTTTGACATTTAAAAAACCTTCTTTACTATATTTTTTTCTTCGACTCTATCTATTAAACCACATTTTTCCTAATTTAGCAATGTTTTTGACTTTTTTATTTTTTGATGTTATAATTTTATTTGAAATTTTTATGTGAGGTTATAAAAAATGGCTAGTAATACTAAATTAATTGCAAAAAAATCCTAATGCATATCATAATTATGAAATTGTTGATAAAATTGAATGTGGAATTGTTTTAACTCGGTACAGAAATAAAATCTATTAGAAATGGTAAAGTTAATTTAAAAGATTCTTTTGCTAACATTAAAAATGGCGAATGTTTTGCAATAGGAATCCATATTAGTCCTTATGAATTTGGAAATATCTATAATAAAGACCCATTAAGAGATCGAAAACTTTTATTAAATAAGTCTGAAATTAATAAATTGATTGGAAAAATTCAAACTAAAGGATATTCTTTGGTTCCTATTAGTTTATATTTTAAGGGAAGTTTAGTAAAACTTGAACTTGGTATTGGTAAGGGTAAAAAACTATATGATAAACGTGCTGATATTGCAAAAAAAGATGCCGAAAGAAGAATGCAAATAGCTTTAAAGGGGAATTACTAATGTTCTTCCCCTTCATATTCTCTTTTTCACTTCTTTGTACTAGCATCTTCTTATTTCTTCTTTCCCTACATCCTTTTGTGGCTTCTAGTATTTCATCTTCTAGTAATTGTATATATGTCATTTCTTGTTCCGAAAACATATAATATATAGGACTTTCTTGCGCAAAATTTAGCTCTATAACAGATAAAATTTCTACTTCTTTTCCATTATTTTTTACAAATTCGTATATATTAAATTTCTTACTTTCAAATTTATCTAAAACAGATGCTGAAAATAGATATAAAATTTCTTTAATTCATCTGGACCTGCTGTTTTATCCCTAAATTTTATTAGTTTATTTATATAATACATTTTTTCTTTAAATATATCTTCTCTAGATAAACTTTCTGTGTCAATTCCATTCCCTCTAAGAAATCTCATAAAATTATTTGTGTTTTTCACTTCACCTGCTAATAATTTGAATACTATATCATTATAGTCTTGTTGTATTACTCCTACTTTTCTATCAATTTTCTTTTTGCTCATCGTTTGAATTTCTGATACATCTTGAGCTTCTTCATAAAGATTTTTTTTTATTCCAAAAAAGCCGTTCTTAGACCAAATTTGCAGTTTTCAATATCTCCTGCAAGGTTTGTAAAATATTTATTACCATTTTCATCCCAAAATACAAGTGCGACATCTTTTACTGGTATTTTTCTTTCCACAACAGGATTTTTATAAACTAGCTTTGCCTTTATTTTTAGTTCTTGTAACAACTGTAAATAAATTTTATTTGCTGTGTGGCACACAATCCTTGTGTCCTCGTCTTTTCTTATATCAACATCTCTATAAAATATTTTATGCATAAGTTCAGCATCATCTCCATAGGCAAATCTTTCATCATAAGATGTATTTTTTCCAATTTGGTTATATAAATATTTGGCTTTTTCAATTGTACTCCAATTTTTATCTATCCCATCTAATAATTTTATAAATAGCATTTTTTTTTTCCTCCTCAAAAAAAGAATAGATATATATTGTAACATATCTATTCCTTTTTATCAACTTTTATTCAATTTAAAATGCTTTATTGCTTGAACCAAATACATCTCTTATTTTATGTTGTACTGTTGCTTTTTATTAAATCTCTTGCTGGTGTTAAATATTTACGTGGATCAAATGCTGATGGTTCTTCTACAAATACTTTTCTTATTCCTGCTGTCATTGCAAGTCTTAAGTCTGTATCGACATTAATTTTAGAAACCCCTGAACTTGATGCAGTGTGTAAAATATCATCTGGAACACCTTTTGCTCCTGGGATATCTGCTCCATATTTGTTACATTGTTCAACCAATTCTGGAATTACTGTTGAAGCTCCGTGAAGTACAATTGAGTATTTGGAATTCTTTCCTTAACTTCTTTTAAAATATCAAAACGTAATTTAGCTTCTCCCTTAAATTTATAAGCTCCATGGCTTGTTCCAATAGCAATAGCCAAAGAATCACAGCCTGTTTCTTTAACAAATCTTTCAGCATCTGCTGGATCTGTATAAATTGCATCTGCGCTTGATACATTTACATCATCTTCAATTCCTGCAAGTTTACCAATTTCTGCTTCAACCATTACACCTTTTGAGTGTGCATATTCTACAACTTTCTTTGTTAATGCTACATTTTCCTCAAAACTATATTTTGAACCATCTATCATTACAGATGTAAAACCATTATCTATACACATTTTAGCTGTTTCAAAATCTGGTCCATGGTCTAAGTGAATTGCAACTGGTATTTCTGGGTGCTCCTCTGTTGCAGCTTCTACCATTTTCATTAAATAATTTATTCTTGCATATTTTATTGCACTTGATGATGCTTGTAATATAACTGGTGATTTTTCCTCAGCTGCCGCATCTACAATTGCTTGTATTATCTCCATATTATTTACATTGAATGCTCCTATTGCATAATTTTCTTTCATTGATTTTTCAAACATTTCCTTTGTTGTTACTAACATATTTTTACCTCCCGTTTTTTGTTTATTTTATTGCTAAATTTTGTAGTTGTCAAGTAATTTTTTCGCCAAAAACTACACAATATACTCAATACTATTTCCAGCAAAATGCTTTTCCATCAACTCTCTCAAGTAAATTTCCGCATCTTTTCTTACATCCATCTTGTATGCATACTTTCCATTACCTCTTCCTGTCATAATCTCTTTATCAAACAAATTAATTGCATTCGGAAAAGCTTCCGGATTAATTTTTTGTATGAACATAGCTATACGTCATAAATATAATCTCAAAAAAAGCACTTTTCTTTACTTTATCAGATAGTTCCTGATTCAACCTTTCTATTAAAACTCGATATAATTCTTTCCAATTATCAACCAAAATTACGGGTGCAATTAATATTCCTACTTTGTATCCCGCATCGGCTAATTTATTTATAGCATCAATTCTTCCTTTTAATCTTGATGTTCCAAATTCCACCTTGTTTATTATCTCCTCCGGGTTCACACTCATTCTTATAATAACTTTCCCATTATGATTTAAATCTAATAAATCATCTACCATATCAAATTTTGTAGGAAGAGTAAGAAACCCCTTATTTGTTTTTGCAAAATTTTCGATTGTCCATACAAGGTTTTCCTGTTATTGTATTTTCTAGCACTAAATCACTATTACTTCCTATTTCAAATGTTAATTCTTTTTTACTCTTTTCAGCTGTTTTTATTATTTTTTCTAACATTTGCTCTCTATTTACAAAAAGTCTTAAATATGAACATTTATTGTAGTTACAAACTAAATAACAATACATACATGCTGCTATACATCCTGATGAAGTATATGGCACTAAATAGTCTGATGTTTTATGATTTTCCACAAATTTATGTGTTTTTCTTATTCCTATTATTAGATTTCTTTTTAAATTAGGGAATTCCGAATTCTGTTTTTTTCTTAGCTCTTCTATGTTATTATGATTTTCTATTTCTATTTTGGGTATTTCTTTATATTTTTGCATCAATTCTTTTCCTAATTGATAATTTTCTATATCTTTTTCGTAGTAAATTGTTTGTGGTTTAAATTGCATAGATAAATCCTCCTCCTTTTTTTTTCGATTTTTTGAAATGGGGACGGTTCCTTTTTAAAAAGGAACCGTCCCCATTTCAAAAAGTTCCCAATCAGAAAAAATCAATCTTCCCTCATTTCTTTAAGCATAATATCTCCAAAAACCGCATAACCTTGTGTTGGGTCATTTACTAAAACATTTGTAATCGCCCCGTATAAATTTCCATTTTGCACTACTGGTGAGCCACTCATTCCTTGTATAATTCCTCCAGTTTTTGCTAATAGTTCTTCATCTTTTACTTTTATAAGCATTGATTTATTATCTGTATCATTATTTATAAATATTCTTTCAATTTCTATTTTATATTCTTTTGCTGTCCCTGCACTTAATTCTTCCGCTTTTGCATTACTCGATTTATTATTTACAATATCTAAATTGCAATATATAGATGCCTCTCCTAATGATATTTCATCCCTTCTTGCAACTTCCATTTCTTTTGATAAATCTGTCTTTATTCCTGACAAATTGCTAACAGTTCCATAAATCCCTAAACTACTATTTTTATAAATAGTTCCAATTGTTGTCCCATCCTCTATTGTTCCTTGGATTTTACCCGGATTTCCGCTTTATTCCTTTTATTATTGATAATATTTTTGTTGTTAAAAATTCCCCATTTTGAATTTCCACTAATTTTCCAGTATCAGTGTCTGTTATCCCATGTCGTGCTGCAAAATTTCCTGTTGATGGCTCGTAAAATGTTAGTGTTCCTATTCCTGCTGCGCTATCTCTTACCCATAAACCTAATTTATAACTTCCATCCCCATATTTTATTGGTGTAATGTTGCAATATTTCATCTCATTATTTCTTACATATTCTATCTCTAGGTTTTCCCCTTTTGATTTATTTACAATATTTATTAATGTATTTGTATCTGTCACTTCTTCATTGTTTATTTTTGTAATTCTATCTCCTTCTTCTATTCCTGAATTTTCATAAGGCTTATATTTTTGATTATCTATTCCTTTTATCTCACTCATTCCTACAACTAAAACACCATTTGTGTATAGCTTTAGTCCTGATACTTGCCCAACTGGCACAACTGTTGTTTTGTCTATTATGCTTACTGATACTTCTTTTACATTGAATGTATTAAATAATTTTACATCAACAGTTGCTTCTTTGTTCTTAGAATCTGAAAGCGATGATATTTCTGATGATGCTAAAACTGTATCACAATCTTTGTCTCCTATTTTTAATGATATTCCCGCAAAATTTCCTATATTTAGTTGTTCTCCTCCATATAGGATGATATTGTTTGGTATGCTATCTACTTTACAGCAATATGTGTATATACATAATAAAAAAAGCAATAATAAATATTCTTCTGGTTCTTTTCATTTTCCCACCTTCGAATTTATTATTGCCTTTTTTGATTTTTTATTCTTTTGAGTTTTTATTTTTAAAGCATAAAAATATTGAGGCAAAAAAACTTCTCATTTTTCTACCCCAACTATTGATTTTCAGCCCAATCTTTAAATATTACCTTCTAGCTCGTTCATCTAAAGAATCCAAATTATCTAATGCCTTACCAGTTCCCAAAGCTACACAAGAAACTGTATCTTGAGCAATCATAACATTAATTCCAGTTTTTTCTTGTAAAAGCTTATCTAATCCATCAATTAAGCATCCTCCACCAGTCATATAAATACCTTTATCACTTATATCTGCTGCAAGCTCTGGTGGTGTTCTTTCTAATACAGAATGAACCGCATCAACAATCATTAAAGCTGGTTCCTGCAAAGCTTCTAACATCTCACTTGAATGAATTGTAACTGTTGTTGGAAGCCCTGTTGTCAAATCTCTTCCTCTTACATCCATTTCAACATCTTGGATTTTTGGATAAACACATCCAACATTTACTTTTAATTCCTCTGCTGTTCTTTCTCCTATTGCTAAATTGTATTTTTTCTTAATATATTTAGAAACATATTCATCAAATTTATCTCCTGCAACTTTTATTGATGTACTTACAACAGAACCTCCAAGCGATATTACCGCTATATCTGTTGTTCCTCCACCAATATCTACTACCATATTTCCACAAGGTTTTGATATATCTATTCCTGCTCCAATTGCTGCTGCTATTGGTTCTTCTATTAAATATACTCTTCTTGCTCCTGCATTTGTTGCCGCATCTATTACTGCTTTTTTTCTCAACCTCTGTTACTCTTGAGGGTATACATATCATTATTCTTGGTGCAAATAACGTTTTTCCTCCAACTTTATTTATAAAATATTTTAACATTTTTTCAGTCACTGTATAATCTGATATCACACCATCTCGTAATGGTCTTGTTGCCACTATGTTTCCTGGTGTTCTTCCAAGCATTCTTCTTGCCTCTTCTCCTACTGCCACAACATCTCCCGTATTATTATCAACAGCCACTACTGATGGCTCGCGTAGTACTATTCCTTTTCCTTTTATATAAGCTATAACTGTTGCTGTACCTAGGTCTATTCCTATGTCTTGTCCCCATCCGAATTTAAACATTCTGCATCCTTCTCCTTTTGTTTTTATTTATTACATTATTATTACATTTTGTTTACGATTATATTACACTTTTTACTTTTTATCAATAGATTTTTCTAAAAAACTTGGAAAAGGTAAAATTTTTGAATTGGGGACGGTTCCTTTTTCAAAAAGAACCGTCCCCAATTCAAAAATAATTAAAAATGCTTTCCTTTTTTTTCTTGGTCTAACTATATCTTCTGTATCATTTTGCGTAAAACTATCATTATCTTCTTTATTTTCTTCATTAGTTTCTTCGATATTAATTGTATCATCTTTCATTGCAAATATTTCATCTTTTTTCTTGTTGTTTAACCTTTTGAAAAACTCTTCTTCTTCGTCTAAATTTATTCTTTCTTTGTCATCGTCATCATATTCGTATTTTTCATCATCATCTGTATTCATTCTATGTTTTACAATTACGAAAATAATTACACAAATTATAATAAATACAACACTTCCTAGTAGTATGATTCTTATTTTGTTTGCCTTTTTTTTCGGCATCATTTAAAGTATTGTTTAGTGCATTTTCATCTTTGTTGGTTTTATTTACTATTATTTGATATGTAGAATTTTGCTTTGTTTCCTCATTATAAACCAATAATGTTATTGTATTTTCACCTTCTACAAAATTTTCATTTCCCGCTATGTCTATACTTACATTATCATTTGTCTTTTTCAGTTTCTATATCTAAACTTGATACATTTTCTGTTACATTTACTTTATATTCATATACATTTGGTGAAAATGATGGTGTTAGATTATATCCTTTTATTGATAATTTTTTCAAGTCTGATTCGCTATTTTTATTGTCTTGTGATACCACCGAATTTGTTGTATTATTAGAGGTTGCATTTTCTGTTGCTCCATTTTTTCCTTCTTCTCTTGTAACATTTATTGTATATGTTTTTTTAGTAGTTCCATCTTCTGCTGTTACTGTTACATTTAGCTCATTTTTTCCGACATTTAATTTTTGAGCTCCAGCTCCTGTTATTGTTGCTTTTTTTGTCTTGCGCTGTTGCATATATTGTAATATTTTCTACATCGTTTGGTACACTTACATTATATGAGGTTGTTGATATCTTGAAACCTTTAAAATCATTTGGTTTTATTCCCAAATTACTTAAATTTGCATTATTTGATTTGTTGGTTTTTATTATCATTTTTTAAAACCTTGATTTTTCCAGCAGTTGAGCCTGTAAATTTTTTATCGCTTGATGTTTCTTTCATATCTGCTGCAGTTGCTGTTACTTTTTACATCTCCTTCTCCGTTTATCTTAACTGAGGTACTAGCAGACCCATCAACATTTATGCTATTTTCCGATAATGTTGCATTTCCTTCAACACTTAAATTTACCTTCCAATTGCTCCTTTTGCAGTAACTGTGGCAGTAATTGTATCCCCTACCTTTGCAGAAGAATTGGAAAAACTAATTACCATACTTGCCGCATTTGATTTTGGTGCTATTAGTAGTACAAATATAATTGATATTATTACACACAATATTCTTTTTCTTTAGATTCATAACCTTTGCCTCATTTCTATATATCTCTTTTTTAAATTTATGCCTATAGTATATCATTTTTATATTTTATAAGTCAATAGATTTTTATTTTTTCATTTCTAATTGGGGACGGTTCTTTTTTGAAAAAGGAACCGTCCCAATTTTTAAATTATTTTATTAATTTTAACATTATTTCTTCTAAATCTATTTTTATTTCATTTCCATTTTCTTCATATTTACAAACCATTGTTGTATTTATTTCTATTTCACAATTTTTTCCAGATATTTTTATAAATCCTGTTTTTTCATCATATATTACTGTTGCATCTTCTAATTCAATTTTTCCATCTAGTCCTCTTTCTAGCTTAAGCCTTATATTTCCTTTATTTTCGTATTCTTTTAACTTTTCAGTTAATTCATTTTCATTAAATTTTGCCATAGTAATTTCCTCTCTTTCTTTTTTTATTATTTACTATTTGAAAATTTTATATTCATGATAACTTAATAAGCTTTTAACTTCCTATCTTGAATAAGTGTTTTATTCATCACCTCGAATCGCGAATTTTTGATTTTTAGATTTTTTGATTGAATTTTTGAATTAATTTTATATTATGGTAGCATATTTGTGGAGGAAAATCTAGCGAACAGAGGAATTTTTTCTACACTATATCTTCAATACAACATTTTTTTTCTTATAAAAAACAAAAAAGTACAGAGTAATCTCCATACTTTTTACTATCTAATTATACATAAATAATCATTTACAATTATAAAAACCTAGACATCAATATATTGAAACTCTAAATCCCACTCCATCAAAACTACTATTTATACTAAAACTATTTCTACTACTAGCTGAAAAATTTCCACCAATATTAATATAATTTCCACCTCTGTAAGCACAACTTGATTTATTATCATTATTATTTTCTAAAGTCCACTCAAATACATTGCCTGCAACATCATATAAATTAACTTGTGAAAAACTTTCGTTAGCACCTGTTGTTAATAATACACTAGAATTCATTTTTTTTTCAAATGGACATTTGCTAAATGTTTGTCCTAAATCTAAAGAATATTTTGCTTTTTTTCATTATTTATGTTATATAAATTATCCACATAGTTTCCCATTAATTTACTTTTTCAACACCATTTATTACTTCATTTTCCACATTTCCCCTATTGTGTATAAAACACATAACTAAATCCCATTGTATGCCAAACAATAAACTGCTCATATAACTCCCAGATTCAACATTTTCAGACAATACCTTTGCTTGAGTTCTGGTTATATAATTATATGGATATATATTTTCTTTTGACAATGGAATACTTACCGCTTCCCCAGGTTCTGTTCTATTTTTTTTCGATTCCTGCTTCATATCTTCCTACCCAAAATCCACCATTTTCATATACACTTTTTATCATTTTATATTTAGCATTATTATATTCATTTGCATTTTTAAACCAACCTTCAGAAGTATCTCAAAAAATTCATCTTTGAAATTTGTTTGAGTTCTATATTCACTTGTATAGTCCTGCAAATCTTTTTCTATCAAATTGCACTCATTCTCTCCAAATGTTGATATATCTAATCCTGCATTTTTATAAACTTCCCTAGTTTTAGGCACTTCAACCCAAACATATTCACTTCCAGTTGTTTTTTTCTTTTATTACTAGACCAGTACTTAAATCTGTACCATCTACTCTTTCAAATTTATTTGTATCTGGTAAATATGGGATAGTATATTTTGTTGATGGTAAATTTGACATATATTTATTAAAAGTTTTTTCATACTCATTTAATGTTTCATTTTCTCGTTTCTGAGCTTCTTCCGTTTTTTCTTTAGCCTCTGCCGCTCTATTCAAAATTCCATTCTGTCCTGTAAGCATACTTACGCTAACTCCGTGCCAATATCAAAAGTACAATAATAGTAACCACTAGTGCAATTAACGTTATTCCCAGATTTTTCTCAAATTTATTTTTCATTTCCATTCGTCCTCTCATTTTATAATCGATAAAAAACGTATACTACATCCTGTAATTAAAATATACCATATTATGCATTCGTTTTCAATTGCATCTTCAAATGTAACACAAATATAAGATTTTTGTAACATTTGTCCATTTTAAGTACTGTAATTAATTTATATTGTCTTAAAATTATCATTTACAGTAAGTTTCACTAATTTATATTGTAACAATTCTACCTAAACTTTATTCACTATTAATATCATAAAACAAAATTAGTCACATAACAAATAATCATTTTGCTTTTCTAATAACAAAAAAAGAGCTAATTCTCTCAATCCCCCCCACACGTTCATATTGAGCATTAACTCTTAAATTTCTAAATTTCCTCTACATAAATTTCACTCGTTACTTAAATTCTGCCATTATAGCTTTACATCCTTTTGTTCTATCTCTTTGAACTACTATTCATACCTAGGAAAAGGTGGTCTTGGTGGCATAGGAGGCCTTGGACCCATACCAGGTCTGCAATTTGGTCCAAAGCATCCGTGGTCTACCTAATAACTCTCTTAAAATCAAAATTCTAATTAAATCATTTAACCCACCATTTCTCCTAATCTGTCTATTTTCTCCTCTTTTCTCACTACCAGTTGTATCCGCTTCTTTAGCTTCCTCTTTACTTCCAGAGCCTCTAACATCATTATTCAAAGTAATATTTAACTCTACTGCATCATTTACCTCAATATTACTATAAACTTCTTCAACCATTCTATCAATATCTAATTTACTATATCCCCTATAATTATTATTTTTAGCACAAACCTTTCTAACCATAGGGTACACAATCTTATAAATTTCAGGATAGCAATCCTCTAACTCTTGAGTAACATTTCTGTTTTGATAACTTTGCATATTTCCCTGAATGTAATTAGGATTATAGCCATAAGGATAACTATCCACCATATCATACATCTTTTCATAATTCATACCAATATTTTCTGGATTATACTGTTCGTATGTATTCCTATATCCACCAACTGGATAATTAAAAAGTTTTGCATATACTCTTCGTACATATTTTAAACCTCCTTAAAATTCCCGCAAAAAAACATCCTTAGAAAATAATTTTTCCAAAGATGCTTCTTTATGGAAAAACCTCAATTTGGTATATTTTATTCCAAAGAGATTTTTTGTTACATTTTATTTACAATATCCTTGAATTGATGTCCTCTATCATACATATTTTTTAAACATATCAAAACTCGTACTTGCAGGCGAAAATAATACAACTTGACCTGGTACAGAGTAACGCTTTGCAAGAATTACAGCTTGAGACAAACTATTTACCATATAAATATTTATCTCTTTATTTTCGTTTTCTTCCTCTGCCTTTACGCTATCGAATATTTTTCCTGAGGTTTGACCCATCAAAATTAATGTTTTTACTTTATCTAATATTGGTTTTGCAATAGGTGTGTAATCAAATTTTTATCAGCTCCACCTGCAATTAAAACAATTTCTTCATCAAATGCATTTAATCCCGAAATTGTTCTTGATGGCGTAGAACTTGCAGAATCATTGTACCATTTTACTCCATTTATTTCCTTAACAAATTCTATTCTATGTTCAACACCTGGAAATGTTTTAATAACTTCTATTGCAGTTGAAATATCAACTAAAGTTTTTGTTGCTGCAATTGCTGCACATATATTTTCATAATTATGTTTTCCTCTAATTGTAAGTTCTTTTGTTCCAACTATGTGCTTTCTTAATTTATCATCACATTCTTTTATTACATCATCATCTACAATATAACCATTATCTAATTTTTTCCTTGCTACTGAAAAATATTACTTTTCCATTAACCTCTGCCGAGCAATTTCTTGTTATTTCATTATCATAATTTAAAATAACTATTCCATCTCTATCTTGATATTTAAAGATGTTCTTTTTAGCTTCTATATATTCCTCATAATCTTTATGAACATTTAAATGATTTGGTGTAATATTTGTTATAACAGATATATTTGGACTTACTTCCATTCCCATTAATTGAAAAACTACTTAGCTCCAAAACAACTTTATCATCTGGCATAATTTCATTTAATTTAGTAAAAAGTGGTGTTCCAATATTTCCGCCAACATAGCAATTATATCCTGCTTTTTAGTATTTCTGATATCAACGTTGTGGTTGTAGTTTTTCCATCACTTCCAGTTACACCAATTATCTCAGCTGGGCACATTTTCATAAGAAGTTCAACTTCTGTTGTTACAATTGCCCCCTATTTGCTTCTTCTTCCAATTCTGGAACAGTTGGCAAACAACTTGGACTGCGAAGTATTAAGTCAAAACCACGTAATTTATTCAAATAGCTTTTTCCAAGTGACATTTCCATTGCATAATTTGTAACTTTATCTATTATTTCTTTTGGTATTTCACCTATTTCTCTTGAATCAAATACTGTTACTATAGATTTCTTATCGTGAAAATAGTCTATCAATGGCAAATTGCTTACACCGAGTCCTATTATTGCTACTTTTCTATTTTTTATGTATTCCTCAAATTCTATTAGTTTTTCATTTTGATATTCCAATTTGAATTCTCCCTTTCTTTATTTTTTATATTTTATGTTTGTTTTTTCTTTTCGTTCATATTAGCACATTTTTCTATTTTTACAAGTTTTGTATGTATGTTTTTACTGTTTTAAGTTCATAATATTTATATAATTTAGTTAAAACGGAGGTGTTTATTATGGCTAAAGGTAAAAAAAATAAAAATAATAACAGCAATGGTAATAACAACAATAATAGTGAAAATAATCAATAAACTCATTGGGCTCATTGGGACCGGGTCTTTTTTGAGTATTTTTACTCATTGGGACCGGGTCTTTTTGGGGCAAAAAAAATACTGTACCATTTTATTTAATGATACAGCTATATAAATTATTAATAAAAAATTGCCCATAAAACAAATGCCCATATTAAGCTTTTAGATAATTCCTTATCTGTAAATACATCTTTAAACATTTCAGATACAGATTTTATGTCTTTTTGTAGTTCTTCGCTATCCTCTAAAATTTCTATTTTGTATTTTTCAACATTTTCTGCTGTGAAATAAACTACAAACTTTTTTTGGTTCATTTATTTTTGCATCTTCTATTTTTAAGTATTTTGTTCCTACTAATGCATCTCTTCTATTAAAAATTTGAACTTTTATATATTTTCCGTTTAAATCGTTTTCTTCTGTACTTGTAACTTCTCCAAATATTCTACCATTTACTTTTGTTGATTGTGCTATGTCTATTTTGGTTTGTGCAGGTATTTCGACATCACTTTCTATATTTTTGTATGATGAGTTGAATCCTATATATGTCATTAACATTGTAAATAGGTAAAATAGTATTATCCATATTATATATTTTCTGAATGTTTTTAATCTTCCCATTTTATTCCCTCCATTTTTTGTTGATATTTATATTGTACTAAAATTTGGAGGGATTGGCAAGGTTTTGGGAGGATTTTGTGGAAATAAGTATGATTATTAATTGTTTTTTATTTTTAATCATAATATATAAAAAACAAATTATTCGTACTAATATGTGTACTGATTTTTATTTTTACATTGTATACAATAACATATATCTAATATGAAAGGAAGTAAAATATGGACAAATTAAAAATAGAAAAAAAATTCAAAAAACTAATGATAGTGTTACACGTACTATAAGAATAAGTGGTCGTACATTTGATAAAATTAATGAATTGGCAACAGAAAATGAAATAAGTTTTAACTGTGTGGTTAATCAAATAATAGAATTTGGATTACATAATTTAGATGAGAAATAATTTTTTTTTGAAATGGGGACGGTTCCTTTTTGAAAAAGGAACTGTCCCCATTTCAAAAAAAAAAGAGAACTTTCGTCCCCCTTTTTATCTACTTATTCATCTCTTCTGCAAACATCTTATTTAACATCTGTGGGTTAGCTTTTCCTTTAGTTTCCTTCATAGCTTGACCAACTAAAAATCCTAAAGCTCTGTCTTTTTCCAGCTTTAAAATCTGCAACAGATTGTGGGTTATTTGCCAATACTTTTTTGAACCACTTCTTTTATTGCTCCTTCATCAGAAATTTGTATCCAACCTTTTTCTTTAATAATTTCTTCTGGTTCTCTAGGATTTTCAAACATTTCTGTTAATACTTTTTTTGCTATACTTGAGCTTATTGTTCCTTTATCTATTAATATTACTAGGTTTGCAAGTTGCTCCGCAGTAAATGGAATTTCTACTGGTTCCATTTTTTTTTTCATTTAAGATTCTAGAAATATCAGAAATTATCCAGTTGCTTACTGCTTTGTGATTACCACAAATTTTGCTTGCTTCCTCAAATAAGTTTGATAAGTATTTAGATGAAACAATTATTCCTGCATCTTTCTCAGACATTTTATATTCATTTCTATATCTTTCATATCTGCTTTCAGGTAATTCTGGTAAATTATTTTTTACGTTTTCTATATATTCATCAGATAATTTGATTGCAACCAAATCTGGGTCTGGGAAATATCTATAATCTTGAGCATCTTCTTTGTCTCTCATTGGGAATGTTTTTCCTGAAACATCATCCCATCTTAAAGTTTCTTGCTCAATTACTCCGCCATCTTCTAGGACATCGATTTGTCTTTCTACCTCATATTCAATTGCTCTTGTTATACTTCTAAATGAATTCATATTTTTCATTTCTGTACGAGTTCCAAGCTTTTTGTATCTGTTTTCTTTTTAACAGATACATTTACGTCTGCTCTTAATGAACCCTCTTGCATTTTACAGTCTGAAACCTCTATATATTCCAAAATTGATTTTAACTTTTTAAGGTATTTATCAACTTCTTCTGGTGAAGATAAGTCAGGTTCTGATACCATTTCAATTAGTGGTACACCTGCTCTATTTAAGTCAACTAAGCTTCCTCCTCCAAAATCATCATGGTTTAATTTTCCTGCATCTTCTTCTATATGAATTCTAAGTAATCTTATTTTCTTTTTGTTTCCATCTTTATCATCTATTTCAATATATCCGTGTTCACAAAGTGGTTTATCAAATTGTGATATTTGATATGATTTTGGCAAATCTGGATAATAATAATTTTTTCTATCATTTTTACTGTTTCTTGAGATTTCACAGTTTGTTGCTAAACCTGCCTTTACTGCATATTCAACAACTTTTTCATTTAAAACAGGTAATGTTCCTGGCATCGCCATACATATTGGACATGTATGTGTATTTGGGCTAGCTCAAATGATGTTGGACATGAACAGAATATTTTTGTTTTTGTTGATAGTTCTGCATGCACTTCTAGTCCTATTACTACTTCATAGTCTTCTCTTGACATTTTTGTTTCCTCCTTTTCTTTCTATTTTCTAAATTCTGGTCTATAATTTTCTCTAAACTTAACCTTTTGCTCAAAAGTATAAGCGGCATTTAAAATCTTTTCTTCCTCAAATTTATTACCAATTAACTGCATTCCAACAGGCATACCTTCACTATCAACTCCGCAAAGGAATAGAAATTGCTGGAACTCCTGCAATGTTTATAGATACTGTACAAATATCTGCTAAGTACATTTCTAATGGATTATTTGATTTTTCTCCAATATTAAAAGCTGTAACTGGTGAAGTTGGAGTTAAAATTACATCATATTGCTCAAAAGCTTTGCTAAATTCATTTGAAACAAGAGTACGAACTTGTTGAGCTTTTTTTTGTAATATGCATCATAGTAACCTGATGATAACACATAAGTTCCAAGTATAATTCTTCTTTTAACTTCTGTTCCAAAGCCTTCACTTCTAGATTTTTTTGTAGATTTCTTTTAAATTAGAATATTCTGGAGTTCTATATCCATATCTTATTCCATCAAATCTACCTAAGTTTGAACTTGCCTCAGCACAAGCGATTATATAGTATGTTGCTAATGCATATTTTGCAACATCTAAAGAAAATTCTTCAACTTCCGCTCCTAATTCTTTGTATGTTTCAATTGCTTTTTGTAAGTTCTTTTTAACTTCTTCATTTATACCTTCTCCAAAGAATTCTTTTGGAACGCCAATTTTTAGACCTTTAACATCATTTTTTAGAGCCTTTGTATAGTTTTTTTCTCTATCTCCTCTGATGTTGTATCTTTTTCGTCATGTCCTGCAATTAAGCTTAAAAGCATAGCACTATCTCTAACATCTTTAGTTATAGGGCCTATCTGGTCTAAGCTTGATGCAAATGCAACTAATCCATATCTTGAAACTAGTCCATAAGTTGGTTTTAATCCTACAACACCACATAATGAAGCTGGTTGACGGATACTTCCACCAGTATCTGAACCTAATGCCCAAGGAACCATATTAGCTGCAACAGCTGCTGCTGAACCTCCTGATGAACCACCAGGAACCTTGTTCAAATTCCAAGGATTTTTTGTCTTTTTAAAATATGAACTTTCTGTTGAACTTCCCATTGCAAATTCATCCATATTTAATTTTCCTAAAGATATTATATTTTCATCTTTTAATTTTTCTATAACTGTTGCATCATAAGGAGAAACAAAGTTTTCTAGCATTTTAGAGGAACATGTTGTTTTTGTTCCTTTCATACATAAATTGTCTTTTATTCCTATTGGAATTCCTGCATATTCTCCCAAATCTTCGCCATTATCTAGCTTTTCTTGTACTTTTTGAGCTTCGGCTTTTGCTTCTTCTAAATATGTTGTTACAAATGCCTCTACTTCTGGCTCTTTTTCATTTATTCTGTTACAATAACTTTCTAGTATTTCTGCTATTGTAAGTTCTTTTCTTTTTAGTTTTTGTTGTAATTCGTGAACTGTTAGACTTGTAATTTCACTCATTTTCTAACCTCCTACTTATTCATATATGATTCCAATTCTTGATTTAAGTGTAACCAAGAATAAACTCTTTTTTATTTTTGAATCACATTCTATATTTTCATTTATTCTTGTATCAAATACATAAGTTTTTATTCCGCTTTCTGATAATTGGTTACAATTTTTCATACTATCATCAATAAATACTTCTATGTTATAATCTTTGGCTGCTTGTGCTTTATTTTCAACATTTAAAAGTAATTTATCATATTTTATACCATATTTTTTTAGCCATTCTTCTGTTTTTGCTTTAATGTCAAAAATTTTCTGACGGAAATCTTGCTGTTATAATATATATATTATTTCCTTCTTCTTTCCACTTATTGATTATCTCTACTGCATTTAACTTTGGTTTTACAATTCCCATCATTTTTTTTTCATAATATTTATTCATAAAATCTTTTTTTCTTCATCTTCACTCCAGCTATGCATTTTTGCACAATAAAGATGTGTAAAACACTTTATATCTCTGTTTATCGATGCACTTCTTTTTAAATCATTTATAGTATACTCTTGTGCATAATTAAAAAAAGTATGTGTATGTATCTGAAATTGTATCATCTATATCTATTCCTATATTCATAATTTTTTTACTTCCTTTTTTCATTTTTGCGGATTGGGGACGGTTCTTTTTTTGCGAAAAAGAACCGTCCCCAATGCAAAAAAAACGGTTACCTTCAACTACTAATTTATAACCTTAGGTATCTTAAACATATTCATTTCCTTAGAAGGAGCATTAGCAAGTAACGCTTCACTATCCTCAAATACCTTAATTTCATCTTTTCTAAATCTATTTTTAGCCTCATTTGCTCCTATTGTAATATCTAAATTATCAACAGGTGCATTATTTACAACTTCTGCAAAATTTAGAATATCTTGTAAATTTGCTAAATAGCTATCAATTTCGTCATCCTTTAAAGTTAATTGTGCAAGATTTGCAATATGCAAAAGTTCTTCTTTACTAACTGTCATTTTAATTCCTCCTATCTTCTATCCTTTTTTCAAAATTTCTATGTGTACATCTCTTAATTGTTCTCTCTTAACATTTCCTGGTGCTCCCATCATTAAATCTTCGGCCTTGCTATTTAGTGGGAATGCAATTACTTCTCTTATTGTTTCTGAATTTGTAAGAAGCATAAGCATTCTATCAATTCCAGGTGCAATACCTGCATGTGGTGGTGCTCCGAATTGAAATGCAGTGTATAAAGCTCCAAATTTTGTCTTTACCTCTTCCTCTGTATAACCTGCCATGCTGAAAGCTTTTAGCATTATTTCGATGTCGTGATTTCTTACTGCTCCTGATGATAACTCAATTCCATTACATACTATATCATATTGATATGCTAAAATGTCTAATGGATTTTGATGTTCTAATGCGTCTAGTCCACCTTGTGGCATTGAAAATGGGTTATGACTAAATGCTAATTTTTCGTGGTCATCTAATTCGAACATTGGGAAATCTATTATCCAACAGAACTTGAATACATCTTCATCTATTAAATCTAGTCTTTTTCCTAATTCAGTTCTTATTTGACCTGCAAGTTCAGTAGCTCTTTTTTCGCTATCTGCTATGAAGAATATTGTATCATTTTTTTCCAATTTTGCCAAGCTTATTAGCTCTTTTTTAGCTCTTCCGGTATAAATTTATCAATTGGACCTTTGTAACTTAAATCTTCTTGAACTTCTAAGTATCCAAGTCCTTTCATTCCTATTTTCATTGCATATTCTAACATCTTCTCGTGGAATCCTTTTGACATGTCCACTTACCTTTATTGCTCTTACTGTTCTTCCTATAAATGGCTTAAATGTACATCTGCTAAAGAATTCTGATAAATCTATTATATATAATGGATTTCTTAAGTCTGGTTTATCTGAACCATATTTTAACATTGCATCTTTATATGTGATTCTTGGGAATGGATATTCGGCAATTTTCTTTTTTGAGAATTTTTTAAATGTGTTATACATTACAGGCTCTATTACCTTAAACACATCTTCTTGGCTTGCGAAGCTCATTTCCATATCTAATTGATAAAATTCTCCAGGTGCTCTATCTGCTCTTGCATCTTCATCTCTGAAACATGGTGCTATTTGGAAATATTTGTCTATTCCAGATACCATAAGTAGTTGCTTAAATTGTTGTGGAGCTTGTGGAAGTGCATAGAATTTTCCTGGATGTAATCTACTTGGCACTAAATAATCTCTAGCTCCTTCTGGTGATGAACTTGTAAGGATTGGTGTTTGAACCTCTAAAATCCTTGTTCAACCATTTGTGCTCTTAAAAATTGTAAAACCTCAGCACGCAATTTTAAATTGTTTTGTAATTTTTGACTTCTTAAATCTAAATATCTGTATTTAAGTCTTACATCTTCTCTTACTTCTTGATTTGAATTTACTTCAAATGGTAAATTTGCTGTTCTTTTTCCTAGAACTTTGATTTCTTCGATATAAATTTCAACTTCTCCAGTTTTTAGTTTAGGATTTCTTGTTTCTTCTGACCTTTTTCTAACTGTTCCATATACTGTTACAGATGATTCTATTGGAATATGTGATACAACATCTACATCTTGTGATTCCATAGATGTTACAACTTGTGTTATTCCATACATATCTCTAATATCTAGAAAAACTAACCCTCCTAAATCTCTTATTGTTTCTACAAATCCTGCTATTCTTACTTTTTTTTCCTACATCTTCTAATGATATTTCGTTACAGGTATGTGTTTTAAATTCACTCATTTTGCATTTCTCCTTTACTTTTTGTTTTTGGATTAGCAGAGTAAAAATAAAAAAATCGCCCTCTGCTAATAATGCAGGGACGAATAATAATTTATATATTATATCCGCGGTACCACCCAAGCTTGAAAGTTTTACCGTAAAAATCTTTCCTCTTTTAACTATTGCTCCAATGTGTTTCGGTTATAGTCTGTTTTCTAAAAGGGCTTTCAGCCGATGACCCTTATTCTCTTATAGCAACCTTGACTGCCTTTGCATCTTCATTGCAATTTTTTATGGTATATATATTATACCCATTTTTTTAATTTGTCAATACTTTTTTGCGGTAAGATCGTTTTTTTTCCATTGGGACCGTTTCCTTTCGCGAAAAGAAACGGTCCTTTACAAAAAAAATTACTCCCCTGCTACAAATCCAGTTGAATATGCAATCTGTAAATTAAATCCACCTGTATAGCTATCAACATCTAAAATCTCACCTGCAAAATATAAACCTGAAATTAATTTAGATTCCATAGTTTTAGGATTCACCTCTTTTATGCTTATTCCACCAGCTGTAATTATTCCATCTTCTATTCTTCTAAAATTTTTTATTGTAACATCAAATTCTTTTAGCAATTTTACAATCTGGATTCTTTCTTGTTTTGTTATAGAATTAACTTGTTTATCTGGATTTATACCTGAACGCTCTATTATTACAGGAATTAACTTTTGTGGTAACAATTTATCTAAACTATTTTTGAAATTTTTATTTTTAAAATCCTCGAAATCTCTTAAAATTCTATCATTTAATTTTTCCTCTGTTAAAGCTGGTTTTAAATCTATTAATAATTTGATTTTTTTATTTTTTAGTAATTCATCTATATTTTTATACCTTACCAAATGTGCTGAACCACTTAAAATTACTGGACCAGATACACCAAAATGTGTAAATAACATTTCTCCAAAGTCCTCGTAAATTGTTTTATTTTTACAAGTATCAACCATTTTAATTTTAACATTTCTTAAACTTAGGCCCTGTAAACTTCTATGTAAATCTTGTTCATAAGTTTCTAATGGTACAAGTGATGGCTTTATTTTTGTTATCGTATGTCCTAATTTTTTTTGCCATTTCATATCCATCTCCTGTTGATCCTGTTAGTGGATAACTTTTTCCACCTGTTGCAAGTATTACCTTTTCAGCATTTATTATGGCTCCATTTTTACATTTTACTCCTGTTATTCTTTTTTTTCCTCATTTATTAATATTTCTGAAACAGGCATTTCGTACATTATCTTTACATTTTTAGATTTTTTAATTTTTTTTTCAAAGCAATTTAATACATCTTGAGACTTGTCTGTTACTGGAAAAATTCTATTTCCTCTTTCTTCTTTTACATCTAACCCTTGTTTTTTAAAAAGCTAATTATATCTTGATTTGTAAATTTATTATAGGCACTATATAAAAACATTCCATTTCCAGGTGTATTTTTTTATAAAATCTTCCATTGGTAAAGAAGATGTAATGTTACATCTTCCTTTTCCTGTTATTAACAGTTTCTTTCCTAAACCTTTATTCTTCTCTAGTAATATAACTTCATTTTCATTTTCTGCAGAAGTAATTGCAGCCATCATTCCTGCAGGACCTCCACCTATTACTATAACTTTCATTTAAAATATGCTCCCTACTATAATTCCAATTATTGCTCCAACAACTACTTGAAGTGGAGTATGACCTAAAACTTCCACTAGCTTTTCTTGAACTTGCATACCAGTTAGCCCAGGTGTTTCAATAATTTTATTTAATAAAGTTGCTTGCTTTCCAGCAGCTCTTCTTACTCCTGCTGCATCATACATAACAACACAAGAAAATACAAGTGATACCGCAAATTGCCATCCATCAAATCCAACTTCTTTTCCTATCATTACTGTTATTGCCATAACTATTGCAGAATGTGAACTTGGCATTCCTCCAGCTCCCATTATCCTTTTTAAAAGTAAACTTTTTTGTTGCTATTAAATCCCATAATACCTTAAAACATTGAATTCCAAGCCACGTAAAAATGGCACCCACATAAATTTGTTATGTAATAATTGTGTTACTATTTCCATAAATGTTAGCATATACAGAATTTAAAGTATATGCTTGCTCCCTTCTATTTTGTCACGTATTTTTATAATTTTATTCTTCCGCTGTAAAGTTTTCCTCTTTAATTTCACCATTTTTTTCTAAAATTATTGTTATTTTTTTCTGCATCTTCTAAAAGTTTACTACAATCTTTTGATATTTTCATACCTTCCTCAAATTTATTTAAAGAATCTTCTAAACTTAAGTTTCCTTTTTTCTAATTCTGTTACGATTTTTTCTAAATCTATCATTTTTGTTTCAAAATTATCATTTTTTTCCATATAAATCTTTTCCTTTCCTTCATACCCATTTGGACCGGTTCTTTTTGTGCCATCTTTACATTATTTTAGCTTGTTTATTTCCATCAATTAGTTTTATACTAACTTCATCATCTTTTTCTAAATTTTTACTTGATTTTATAATTTTGCCATCTTTTTCGATTATAGAAAATCCCCTAACCATTGTTTTCAAAGGGCTTAAAGCATCTAGTTTTAAAGCCATAGATTTAAAATCTTTTGTACTCCTTTTTGCTTTAATACAATACTATTTTCTAATCTTTTTATAAAACCATCTATTCTTAAATAATTATTTTGCATATTTTGAATAGGGTCTTTAAATACTTTTGAATTCATCAAGCTTTGATATTTCATTTTCATTAATTCCAATTTTTTCTTTAAACTTAATCTTGCTCTTTCGTTTAATGTATTTATTTTGTTTTTTAACTCATAAATATCTGGATTTGCAAGCTCTGCCGCTGCTGATGGTGTTGGAGCTCTTAGGTCTGATACAAAATCTGCAATTGTAAAGTCTGTTTCGTGTCCAACTGCTGAAATTATTGGAATTTCAGAATTATATATTGCTCTTGCAACAATCTCCTCATTAAATGGCCATAAATCTTCTAGCGAACCTCCTCCTCTTGCTAAAATTATTACATCTGCTAACTTTTTCTCATTCATTGTTTCAATTCCTTTTACAATTTCTTTAGCAGCTCCTGGCCCTTGAACAGGAACAGGAAGTAATCTTATATAACAATTTGGATTTCTTCTAGTTGATACATTTATAATATCTCTTATTACAGCTCCAGTCTGAGATGATAAAACTCCTATTATTTTAGGTTTTAATGGAATTTTCTTTTTATGAGATTCATCAAATAATCCTTCTTTTGCTAAATCTTCTTTTAATTTTTCATAAGCCGCATACAAATCTCCAACGCCTTGCTCCATCATTGCCTTTGCGTAAATTTGATATATTCCATCTCTCTCAAATACAGATACTCCACCGAATACAATGACCTTCATTCCATCTTTTGGTTTGAAATTTATCCTTTCGGCATAGCTTTTAAACATTATGCATTTAATTAATGATTTATCATCTTTTAATGTAAAATAAAAATGACCTGTATAATGTGCCTTAAAGTTTGATATTTCACCCTTTACAACAACTGCATTTAAAGCTTCATCTCCTGCTATTTTCTCTTTTTATATATAAATTCAAATCTGAAACACTAACCGCCATTGCCTCATAATTCATATTCTTCAACCCTTTCATATAAAATATGGACAAATCTTAACATAAATTAAGACTTGCCCATATCTTACATTTCTTTAACAATTTTTGCCAAAGCTCCATTTATAAACTTACTTGACATATCTTCTCCGTATGTTTTTGCTAGTTCTACCACTTCGTTTATTTCAACTTTATATGGGATATTTTTTATATTTTATTTCATATATTGCAAGCTTTAATAAACTTAAATTAACCTTAGAAATTCTATCAATTTTCCAATCTGATGTTAAAGAGCTTTCTACTGTTTTATTTATTTCTTCCGCATTTTCATTTATTCCATATATACAATCTTTTATGTATTCAATTGCTTCTCTATCTTCTATTTCATTGTTTTCGATGTATAAATCGATTTGCTCATCTAAATTTTCATTTTTTTGAATTTCTAAACTATATATTAGTTTAAATGCTAATTCTCTTATTTCTGACCTTTTCATTTTCTACCTCTTTTTACATTCTGTCTATAAATTGTTTGATTTTGTCTTTTACATATTGCTTATTTTGTTGTACATAATTTCCAACAAATGCTCCCATAAATATTAATATTATTGCTACTATTAAATTATACAATTTTGTTATTAATATTAATATTGCAACTATTATTCCTATTATTGCTCCTTTATAATTATCCCAAAATTCTTTTAAACTTCCCATAAGAAATCCTTTCTAAGTTTCAAATTATTTTTCTGTTTCATTTGATATATTTTTTATTTTTACATTTACTTCTTTAACTTCTAAGTCTGATGTCTTTTTAATTGCTTCCTTTATTTTATTTTGCATATTTAATGTAATTTCTTTTATTATTACATCTTTGCTTACAACTAAATTTACATTTACAATTAAATTATTTACAGTATCTAAGTCTATATCTACAGTTACATCATCTACACTTTCGAAATCTTTTACAACTGATTTTACTATATTTTCTATCGTTGGCTTAGAGATAAGTAGTTTTCCGTTGTCATTTTGCATTAAAACTCCATTTGCTTTTTTGTCATTATCTGATGAGTCAAAAAATATGCATTTTATACTACATAATAAACAAACTATTTCTACTCCTAAAATTATTTTTTTGAAGTTTGTTCTCCTTCTAAAGCCATTACTGCAAAATGATGATACCGTACTTACATTTATCCATCCTGCAATCATACATATTACTAGTATTGATTGTAAAAATATTAAAACAGAAAATAATGCTAATATTACTTTATCTAACTTTTTTCATTTATTTTTCTTCCTTTCTTTACAACTCAAATTTTATTCTTCTGAATTTGAGTTTGTTTCTTCTGTCTCTTCTTCTTTGCTTTCTTCTGTTAAGCTTTCTGTATTTACTCCTTGAACATGTACGTTTACTTCTTCTACTTTTAATCCTGTCATATTTTCTACTGCTGTTTTTACTCTGTTTTGAATTTCAAATGCTACATCTGGTATTCTAGCTCCATAATCAACTATTATGTTTACATCTATTTTAGCTTTATTATCAGTTGTATCAACTTTTATTCCTTTTGCTAGGTTTTTTCTTTCCTTTTTAGTACTTCTGTTATTCCTCCAGCAAATCCTCCTGCCATTCCAAATACCCCAGGTACTTCTGATACTGCAACTCCAGCTATTACTGCAATTACATCACTTGATATTTTTATTCCTTCTGTTCCGTTTTCTACTTCTTCTATGTCTTTTTCTTCTACAATTTTGTTTTCTTCCATAATTTTTTCCTCCTTAAAAAAATTGATATACATAGTATATCAATTTTTTGTGAATTTTACAACAGTTTTGGTAAAAATTAATATTTTTTTAATTGTCGCAAATTTTGCGATAGTTGCAATATATTTTTATGATGTAAATAAAATTGTTCGACAAAAATTTTCTATGCAAAATATGAGTATGCTAAGAAAATGAGCATACTCATATATCATAATATTCTTTTTATTTTAAATATTCTTCAAACTATATTTTTAAAACTCCACCAATTGTTTTGCTTTCACTAGCATCTGGTAACATTTGGCTACCACCAGTGATAACGACTGTATCTCCGCTTTCAAGAATTTCTTTATTTTTCAATTTTTCAATTCCTGCTTCGATAGTTTTATCGATGTTTTCACCTTTTTCAACTAATATTGGAGTTACGTTCCATACTAATGCTAATTGACGGAAAGTTCTCTTGTTGTCTGTTATAGCTAAGATTGGGCATCCAGCTCCAAGTCCTGCTAATCTTTTTTGCTGTTTTTCCTGAATTTGTGTAGCAAACTATTGCGTCTGCATTCATAACTTTTGCAGAAACACATGCTGAATATGCAACTTTTTCTTCATAGTTTAATAATTCGATGTCTTTGTTTTCATCAAATCTCTTCCAGTAATTGATTTCTGGTTCTACTCTGTTTGCTATTTTAACCATTGTTTCAACACATTCAACTGGGTAATCACCTTGAGCACATTCTCCTGAAAGCATTATAGCACTTGTTCTATCAAATATTGCATTTGCTACGTCTGATGCTTCTGCTCTTGTTGGTAATGGTTGATGTGTCATTGATTCTAACATTTGTGTAGCTGTTATAGCTGGTTTGTATAATTTGTTAGATGTTTTTATTATTCTTTTTTGAACTACTGGTGGTTCTGTGAAGTCTGTTTCTGTAGCCATATCTCCACGAGCTATCATTTGTCCGTCAGCTTCGTTTAAGATATCGTCTAAGTTTGATAATCCTTCTACGTTTTCTATTTTTGTGATGATTTGGATATCTTTTCCACCATTTTCATCTAATATTTTTCTTACATTTCTTATATCTTCTAAGTTTCTTGCAAATGAAATTGCAACGAAATCGTAGTTATGTTCACATGCTGCTTTTAAATCTTCTATATCTTTTTCAGCTAATCCTGGTAATCTGATTATTGTTCCAGGTAAGTTCATTGTTTTTCTGCTTCCTAATCCGTTTCCATGAACTACTGTTGTTACTATATCTTTTCCAACAACTTCGTCAACTTTTAATTCTATTGCTCCATCATCTATTAAGATTTTTTTTTTTGTTCCTGGTACAACGTCTTTGTATAATTCTTTATATGTTACAGAAACTTTTTCTTCGTTTCCTTCTACATCTTCATTTACTAAAGTGAATTTTTGTCCATCTTTTAATTGGATTTTTTTTATTTTTTCCTGTGTATAACATTCCTGTTCTTATTTCTGGACCTTTCATATCTAGTAACATTGGGATTGGTAATTCTTTTTCTTCTCTTATTTTCATTATTGTTTCAGATTTTTCTGATTGTTCATCCCAACTTCCGTGTGAATAGTTTATTCTGCATACATTTAATCCTGCTTCTGAATAATTCTTCTAATTTGTTTTCACTTGCTGGTCCTATTGTTCCAACTATTTTTGTTTTTCTTAAAGCTTTCATTTCTTTAAAATTCCTCCTTCTAAAAATTACAACTTCGGCTATTATAACATAGATTGTGGTAATTATTCAATAGTTTTTTAATTTTTATTAATTCTTGTTATATTTTTCACTTTATTGGTATTATCATCAATTTCAAATAATACACTATTAAACATTGTTTCACCTGTTGCTATTTTATATCTTTCTGGAAGTGATGTTACAAATCTTTTTTAATGCTGCATCTTTATCCATTCCTATTACTCCATTTTTAGGTCCTGTCATTCCTATATCTGTTATAAATGCTGTTCCCTTTTCTAGGATTTGTTCATCTGCTGTTTGAGTATGTGTATGTGTTCCAAAAATTGCTGTTATTTCGCCATCTAAATAATATGCCATTGCTTTTTTTTCAGCTGTTGCTTCTGCGTGAAAATCATACATTATAATATCCGCTTCTTCTTTAACTTTTTTTCAACAATTTCTTTTACAACCTCAAAAGGATTATCTAACATAATATTTATTTCTGCTCTACCTAGTGCATTAATAACAGCTATTTTCTTATCTTTACATTTATAAATATTATATCCCTTTCCACAAACTGCTTTTTGGATAATTAGCTGGCCTTATTAATTTTGGATCATCTATAAACTTAAAAATTTCTTTTTTACCCCAAGTATGGTTTCCCATTGTTACACAATCCGCTCCAGCAAATAATATATCTTTAAAATTTTTCTCTGTAAGCCCCATTCCCTCTGCCGCATTTTCTCCATTTACAATTACAAAATCTACATTGTATTCAGTTTTCACTTTTTGAAGTCTTTTTTTGAAGTTCTTTTACTCCACTAGAACCTACTATATCTCCAACTGCTAATATGTTCATTCTTTATTCCTCACTTTCTGTATGTATTTTACTATTTTATTTAATAAAATGCAACAGAAAACAATTATTAAAAATATTATAATATCACAAAATATGAATATCCAATATTTATCATTTATGGATCGAAACACATTATCTACAATAAAATCTTCTTTAATATCAATTTTTTATCACTTTCATTTATTTCTGCTCTTTCACATTGCACTAGTAATCGATGTGTATTTATTCCATAAGGTGTACAGGTGACTAAAGTTAATAAATCTTTTCCGTCTATTATTTTTAAATCATTAATTTCATAAGGTAAAACTACTTTTATTTGATATACACAATATCTCATTTTTTATCTAACGAAAAAATATAAACTTCATCTCCTATTTTTAATTCATCTATTCTTGTAAAAAGCTCAGACTTTGTGAATCCTGTATGTCCAGTCAAAACTGTATGTGTAGTATTTCCTCCAACTGGTAGCGAAGTATTTTGCAAATGACCTATTCCGTTTTTTAGTACTTCTGACTCTGTTCCGTGGTATATTGGCAAATACACTGATATTTTCGGTATTTCTATATATGCCATAATTCCATCATTCTCCAAATTTAAAATATCATTATATTCATTATAAAAACTTTCCTCTCCTACACTTAACATTTCGTTATATTTATTTGCTTTTTCATATTCTTTGTTTTTTTCTTTGTCATTCGTTTTCTCTATTTTATTTTGATATTCTTTTATTACTTCTGTTTGATTTTTTTTTCCTCAATTATATTACTTATTTTAGGATAAAGTATAATTAACACTCCTAATAAAATAAATATTATTGCAATAATTTTTTCATAAATTTCACTATATCTAATAAACTATGCAACCTACACGATTCTATATTTTTATTTACTTTCTTTTAATATTTTTTCTTTTTTAAGTATTGATATTTCTATAATAATACCTATAACTGCTAAAATAATACCTATACATATTAAAATTTTATTTCCAATTCCACCTGTTACAGGTAAAATATATCCTTTTGAATTTTTAAAAACTAATTTACACTCTTCATCTAATTCTCCATCTAAATTGCTATCAGACAAATCCATTCGATATATCTTTCTAGATATTTGGTACCCTTCTGGTGCTTTAGCTTGTTTTATGTTATATGTTCCTTCATCTAATCCTTTTAAGTATAAATGTCCATTTGCATTTACAGAAACATTAACCACTGAAGCTTCATCATCTGACCTTGTTAAATAATATTCTCCATCATCGCTCTTTTTAAAATGTAAAACTTCACCATTTTCATCTAATACAGAAAACTCACTTCCAGGTAATAAATTTTTTTCATTATCTTTATCTACAGATTCTATTTTCTTTTGATACGTATAAACTGTTACTCTTGGCATTTCTTGTACCTTAAAATCATTTGCATTATAAGGATTATTTGCATATTTTAGTCTTACATAACTATTATTACCTTTGCTACCAATCGCCAATCTCCAATTCTGTACCAAACTTGCATTATATACTATTTTTACAGTATCATATTTATTTATTTTATTATAATCAAAATCTGCAATAAATGTTGTAACCTCAAATTCTCCAACCTTCGCATTGAAGTTCAAGGTATAATCATTTATACTTTCTTCGTTTCCAGAACTTGTTATTCCATATATTTTTAGCGATTCCTTATTTATTATTATAGAATCATCTACCTTATCAATTATTTGATATTCTTTTGATAAACTATTTTCTAAATATGTTGGAATATCAGCTTTTATTGTATAAGTAAATTCGTCTTTGCAACTATAATTATCCTTCATTTTGTTTTCATCAGTTATAGTTTTTGATATTGATATATTTGTAGCTTTTACAACAATATTTTGGTCTTTCAATTCCCATTCATTTTTCTCATTATTGTAATTTGGAATCAAATTTACAACTGTTGGCATATATACCATATAACCATTTTCCATTATTACTAAATAGGTTCCCATTTCTACATTTTCAAATTTTGCGTTTCCAACTAATTCTTCCTCATCTACCGGATATCTTGCATTTCCAGCCGTTGTCTTTTTCCATATAAGGCTCTATTTTAATTTTTTACTTTTTATTTTAGATGATATTTTATCATAAAATTCTCTAGCTTTTTCTGAATTATTGTTTATGTCGTCATAAAAATCCTTACTGTCTGAATATTTTGGAAGATTTTCATTTAACCAGTTCTGTATGTTTTCTTCCCATTTATATCCTTCCTTTGGTTCATTTGATACATAGTCATATTCTACGCTTGCTATTTTGTATAAACTAACTTTTATACCTTTTTCAATATTAGTTACTGTTATATTTCCTGTATTTTGATTTTGAGAAATAACAGCTAAACTTTTGTGATTTAAATTTATTATTGATAAAATACATATTAATACTAAATTTATTGATATAATTTTCTTTATTTTTTCTTTATTCATTTTCCTCCTATTTTTATGTAGGTTGCATAGTTTATTAGATATAACCTCTCCTTTTTTAATATTTTTGATTTAATTTTAAATTTTTTCCAGAATAAATTTGAATTAATTTTCGTTTTTTATATTAACACAGTTTTTCTTTGTTTGGCAACAATTTTCGCCTAAATTGATCTAACTTTTCATCGCAAAATTCGACATTTTTGATTGGGGACGGTTCTTTTTCGGAAAAAGAACCGTCCCCAATCAGAAAAATTATAATTCAAACTGACTATTATACAAATCAGCATAAAATCCATGTTTCTCCATCAATTCTTCATGATTTCCTTGTTCAATAATATTACCATTATCAACAACTAAAATCAAATCAGCATTTTTAATAGTAGACAATCTGTGAGCAATAATAAATGAAGTTTTACCTTCTGTTAGCTTATCCATCGCCTTTTGAACAAGTTCTTCTGTTCTTGTATCAACATTAGATGTAGCCTCTTCTAATATCAAAAATATGGTGTTTTCTTTAGCATTCCTCTTGCAATAGTTGAAAGTTGCTTTTGACCAGCAGATATTTCGTCATTATCAGAAAGTTCTGTATCTAGGCCTTTTGGTAATGTTTTTATAAAGTGGTCTAAACCAACGACCTTACAAACTTCTTTTTACTTGTTCATCTGTTACATTTTCAGTGTTGTAAACTATATTTTCTTTTATTGTTCCATCAAATAGCCACGTGTCCTGTAAAACCATCGTAAATAAGTCGTGGATATTTTCTCTAGTTAATTCTTTTGTAGATACTCCATCAATTTTTATATCTCCTGAATTTATGTCATAGAATTTCATAAGTAGATTTACCAATGTTGTTTTTCCAGCCCCTGTAGGTCCTACAATTGCTATTTTTTGACCAGCTTTCGCTTTAGCACTAAAGTTTTGAATTGTAGGTTTTGGATTGTTATCATATTGGAATACTACATTTTCAAATTCGATATCTCCCTTGACTTTTTTCTTTATCTAATTTCTTAGTAAATTTACTTTCATCTTGCATTTCTTCTTCGTCTAAGAATTCAAATACTCTTTCACTTGCAGCTCCTGTAGATTGTAGTGATGTCATTGCTTGTGCTATTTGTGAAAGTGGAGATGTAAATAGTCTTACATAAGTAATAAATGCAACTATAACGCCAAATGAAATCATATTTTTCATTGTTAAAAGAGCTCCTACAATACAAACTGAAACATATCCTAGATTTCCAATAAAGTTCATCATAGGTTGCATTAATCCTGATAAAAATTGACTTTTTCTGTTGGCCTCATATACGCTTTTGTTTAAAACATCAAATTTTTCATTTGCAATTTTTCCTCCATTATAGGCTTTTACAACATTTAATCCTGAATATACTTCTTCTATATGACCATTTAATTTTCCAAGTTCAACTTGTCTTGCAACGAAGTATTTTTGTGATTTTCCAAGAATTCCAAACATAAATATAAATCCTATTAAACTTGCACCAATAGCAGTTAATGCCATTATCCAGTTTGTGTAAAACATCATTACAATTGTTCCTAAAAATAGAACAGTTGAGCTAACCAATGTTGCTAAGGATTGGTTCATACTTTGCGCAATTGTGTCTATGTCGTTTGTAACTCTTGATAAAATATCACCTATTAAGTGTTTGTCATAATATCTAAGTGGTAATTTATTAATTTTATGTGATATTCTTGAACGCAAGCTTTTTTTGCGAATTTGTTTGCAACATCTGTCATTGCTATTGATTGGATAAATGTAAATAATGCACTTGCAATATATAAACTAGCTAGTGTTAAAGCTAATTTTTTTACTGCTACCATATCCATTGTTCCCATTAACCCTTTTGATATTTCATCAGTTAAATCTGATAATTTATTTGGAGCAATTATAGACATTATAGAGCCTAAAAATGCTAAAACTATTGCTATAAATATTAATATTTTAAAAGGTTTTAATTCTGAAAATAGTCTTTTCATTGCTCCTTTAAAGTCTTTTTGCTTTATCGGTAGGGTCTCCACCTCTACCCATTGGTCCTCCTCTAGGCATTATCTAATTCCTCCTTTGACAATTGTGATAGTGCTATTTGTTTATATACTTCACAACTTTCTAATAATTCTTTGTGTGTTCCCATTCCAACTAAATTTCCCTCATCTAATACAAGGATTTTGTCTGCATTCATAATAGTTCCTATTCTTTGTGCAACTATTAGAGTTGTAGCATCTTTAGTATATTTTTTAGTTCTTTTCTTAATATACTATCTGTTTTATAATCTAGTGCTGAAAAACTATCGTCAAAAATATATATTTCAGGATCTCTTGCTATTGCTCTTGCAATTGAAATTCTTTGTTTTTGACCACCAGATACATTACTTCCGCCTTGTGCCATTTGTGTATCATAACTATTTTCCATTTTTTCAACAAAGTCTTTTTCCTGTGCTACTTCAATTGCTTCTTTTACTTTTTCTGTTGAAATTTCGCCTTTTCCATTATCTCCATAAGAAACATTTCCACTTACTGTATCATTAAATATTACAGCTTTTTTGTGCAACATATCCTATTTTATTATATAGAGATGTTAATTTATAGTCTTTTACATTTACACCATCAACTAAAATTTCTCCCTCTGTTGCATCATAAAATCTTGGAACTAAATTAATTAAAGTTGATTTTCCTGAACCTGTTGATCCTATAAATGCTACAGTTTCTCCTTTATTAGCCTTAAATGATATATCTTTTAAAAAACATAGTCCTCTCCATCTGGATATTTGAATCCAACATTTTTTAAACTCGACTGTTCCAACTTCATTATTTGTGTTATTATCAATAGTTCCATCTTTTACTGTAATTTCGGTGTCTAATACTTCATTTATACGATTTGCAGAAACTTGTGCTCTTGGTAACATCATAAATATCATTGCAAGCATTAAAAATGACATTATAACTTGCATTGCATATGAACTAAATACAACCATATTTCCAAAAATTCCTATTTTATCTGCCATTCCCGCATCTCTTATTAAATATGCTCCTATAAAGTAAATTCAAGTGTTAAGAAATACATTACTAAATACATTGTTGGTGATAATACTGAAAAAGCTTTTTGGTTAAACAACTGTTGATTTGTAAGTTTTGTGTTTACTTCTTCAAATTTATCTTCTTGATATTTTTCAGCATTAAATGCTCTTACAACTCTTATTCCTGTAAGGTTTTCCCTAGTAACCTCATTTATCTTATCTATTAATTTTTGAACAATTTTAAATCTTGGCATTACAATTGACATCAATACTACAATTACAGATAGTAAAATTACAACTCCAACCGCTGTTAAAGAGCTCCATTGCCAACTTTTGTTTAAAATTTTTGTTATAGCCCAAATTGCTGTTATTGGTGCTTTTATACTTAATTGTAATCCCATTGCAATTACCATCTGAATTTGAGTTATATCGTTTGTTGTTCTTGTTATTAAACTACTTGTTGAGAATTGTTTTACCTCACTCATTCCCAAATTTCCAACTTTATTAAATAATTTTTTTCTTACTTTCATAGAAAATGTTGCAGATATTCCAGATGCTATATATCCCACAATTATTGCAGATACTAAGCTTCCGAAGGCACATGCTAACATATATCCACCATTTTTTACAATTTCAGACATTTCACTTCCTTGTGTTTGTACAAGTATTGTTATTTCTGACATATAGTCTGGCATTTTTAGTTCTAGCCATACTTGGCCTATTATTAATACTAAGCATACTAATGCTAATAGCCATTCTTTTTTTTTGCCTAAGTTTTTCAATAATTTTATCATTTTTTTCCTCCTTTTTTGTGCACCGTTTATTATATTATATTTTTTTTTGGCAATGTCAAGGTTTGTGTGCTAATTCACAAAAGTTTCACATTTAAAAATGAATAAAAGCAATCACCTAAAAAATTAAGTAATTGCTTTTATATTATATATAATATTTTACTCCATTTCCGCAAAAATTACATCTTTTATGTCTGTTGTTACATCTGGTAATTTATTATAATTTATTAACATTAATATTTTTACATATTTAGTTGCAGGTCTAAATTTTGATGCATCATATATTGGTCCAGAATTAACTGTTCCTTCTATGTAATTTTCATAGTATTTGTATTCATTTATTAACCTCGCTTAACAATCCATAATTATATGTAGCGGTTGCTGAACTTTGACTTAATTTTACTCCCTTTTCTACAGTTCCATATTTCCATGGTTCATTTAATATTATCTTATTTTCTTTTAAATCAAAGTTATTTTCTCCATCTAATAAATCAAAATATACATTTCTTGAATACGTTAATTCAGGATATTCATAACCTGTTGAATCTTTATAATTCCAAAATATTAATCCACTATTTATTCCACCTTTTAGATTTTCTATATTAAATCCTGTTAAATCGTTTACATATATTTCAGTATCTCCGTTTTTTAAGTCTTTTTCTAAATATGTTAAAGAGTTTTCTTTATATAAATAATTTGATGCCGTTATCTCTTTTCTATCTATGTCATATTCTATAATTCCTGCATAATAAACTGACTTTTTATTATTAGTTTTTGCCATCATAGATTGATAATATCTTTTATTTGTATTAACTTCTATAAAATCTGTTGTAACCGCTCCCTGACGATCCGAACTAGAAGTCATAGAAAAGCTTCCATTTTTAAATTCCCAGTCTTCAAAATTCTTATTACCATTTTCTGCAAACCCATTATTTACAAGATTTTCACTTTTAGTCCATACGTATGAACCATCTTTTTTCATAACCAAAATTCTTCCATCTACTTTAGCAATAAATTGTATTTCATTAGATGGATTTTCTTCAATTATCTTTATATCTCCTAAATCTTGATCCTCCTTTTCACAAAAAATCTTTGAAACTCAAATTACTATCCATTGCTTTCTCAATATTATAACTTGCAATTGCCATCTGAATTTTTTCTGTAGTACTCGCATTTTTCGTTTTATTTACTGCCTCCGTTGCCCTATTTAAAATTCCATTTTGTCCTGTTAACATTGAAACACTAACTCCGTGCTAAAATTAATATTACAATTATTGTTACAACCAAAGCTATCAATGTTATTCCTAATTCTTTTTTTCATTTTTAACTTCATATAAACTCTCCTCATTTCTTTTGTTATTTCAATATCGATGAATACTTGTTGCGATATTTCGCAATAATTATATTATACTTAATCATTAATGTCAATCATTTTATTGCGATTTGTCGCAAATATTTAATTTCTAATTCTGCTATAATTTTCTTGTAAGAAAAGAGGTGTATTATGCAACTTTCGGAAGCAATTCAACAACGAATAATAAATCTTTGTAAAGAAAAAAAATATCACTTTAAATAAATTAGCAACTAACTCTGGTTTGCCTTATTCCACTGTATTTAGTATCTTTTACGGAAAAAGTAAAAGTCCCAAACTTGCAACTATTTTGCATATTTGCGAGGGACTTGATATAGAATTAGCTGATTTTTTTGAAGATTCGTTATTTCACGACGTTCAATTTGAAGATGAATAAAAGCAATTACCTAAAAAATTAAGTAATTGCTTTTTTTCATTCAATTTTTAACAAACTTTTGTTTACAAATTTAGTGCTATATGATATACTTATGTAGGAAGTGAGGTGATATTTATAAATACGGAAATTCATAATTATATATGTAAAACAGAGGAACAACTAAATAATTCTGGCTTTAATAATCCAATAGAGTTTGCAGAATGGACATATGAAAAAGCTAAAATAAACCTCAGCGCAACTTTTCCAAATTTTCCTATATACAATAATTTTATTTATTGGTGTAATCTTGGAATTAATATTGGTAGTGAACAAAACAAAATAAGGCCCGCATTAATTTTGCGTTCGTTTAAGCAATCTCCGATATGTACTATTTTACCTTTAACATCAAAAAAGACTGCAAGATAAATTTCAATTTCATATTGATTTGGAAAATTTGAATTCTACTGTCTTAATAGAACAAATTAGAGTTATTAGCAAATTACGTTTTTAAATCCTTATAGATTAAAAGGAAAATTAGTTACAATTTCTCAAAATGATTGGGATAAAATAAATATTCAACTTGAAAATCTATATAAATTAAGGCCTTTATCAAAATAATTTATTATTTCTATTGACTTTTTTCTCATTGTTTAGTTTATAATAAAAATAGTAAAACATTAGTGTCCGTTCTTTAAAAAGAACGCAATCATTTTAGTCCGATAGCTTTCAAAAAGCTATCGTTTTTTGTATATTTTTATTAAATAACATATACTATAAATACATTAGTGTCCATAGCTTATAGCTATGTAAATAAAAAAAAGCAATTACTCAATTTTTTTAAGTAATTGCTTTTTGTTTTTATTTTATGCAAGTTTTTACCACGACTTTTCTAAATTCCCACAATCTCCCTAACAATCTCCCCTGCAATCATAAGACCTGCAACAGAAGGTACAAAAGAAATACTACCTGGAACTTGATTTCTAATAGTACATTTTCTAGCAGTTCCTGGAGGACAAATACAATTAGTCTTACAACTGCTTTCACTATTATCATCTGGTTTAATAGGTTCCTCCTTAGAATAAATAACCTTTAAACTATCTATTCTTAGTTCCTTTCTCATAACTTTAGCAAGAGGACATATACTAGTTTTATAAATATCTGTAATTTCAAATTTTGATGGATCAAGTTTATTTCCTGTTCCCATAGCTGAAATTATTGGAATGTCCATTTTTTACAATTTTGAACTAATTCTATTTTCGCTGTAACTGTATCTATACAATCAACAACATAAGTTAAATCTTTTAGTTAAAATATTGGATTCAGAGCCCGGCATATAAAATTCTTGAAATGTTTCTACATTTGCTTTTGGGTTTATTTCTAAAATTCTTTCTTTTGCAACTTCTACTTTATATTTTCCAATAGTTTTTCTGGTAGCTATAATTTGTCTGTTTAGGTTTGTTAGGCATATTTTGTCATCATCTATTAATACAAAGCTTCCAACTCCAGCTCTAACTAGTCCTTCCATTACAAATGAACCTACTCCGCCTAGTCCGAATATTGCAACTTTTGCATTTTGCAAACTTTTTATTCCTTCTTTTCCTATTAATAATTCTGTTCTTGAAAATTGATTTAACATTTTTGTATTCCTTTCACTTGATTTTCTGTTTAATTATAGCATCTTCTTTTATATATTGGCAAGTTTTTTAGAATATTGTGTTTTATTTTTTGTGCAAGTGAAATTTTTTTCATATTTGTTTTCTTGTTTATTTATATATTTAGCTTCCTCATCATAATTGTTTCTTCTATCTAATAAAACATAATTTATTTTATTTTTTTCTTTCAAATTATATTACTAATATTTACCTGTCCGACCGCAAAAGGAACGGACAGGTAGAGCTTTTATTTCCAATTCTTGTTTCATTTCCTTAATCTAGTTTACTGTATATCCACTTGTTGCATTTCCGCTTAAGAGGCTAGAGCTTAGAGAAACTACGGGGAACAACGCAAACGAGTCATTGTTGCTGTCAGTGTCCGAGTTGTACATATAGTAAGCGTTCACATCACCGCTACGCACGTAGCGCATATAGAAGTTGCAATAGCTTGAGCCAGCATTGACGCAGCGCGAAGCCAACCAATAATCTTTACTTGTTTTTATTAGTAAATCATAATAATTTGTTCCTCCTTCTACTGTTCTAAACGCTGTTTGCATATATGCATTATCTTTATACCAATATGTTTGATATGGTTGTATACTTGTTGAAGCATTTAATATTCCATTTAACGCTCCACCATCTGTTTTTTTCTATAAAGTTTGTTTGCTCACTCATTCCTAATCCTGTTGTTTTTTATTTCCATTTATTACACTTAGTTTTTCCTCTGCATATATCACTGGATACTATTTACTACTTGTATATGCTGACGATACTTGATTTTCATATTTCGCTGCATTTGCATATAAATGTGCCTCTTTCAATTTTTTCTTCCAACATATATTTTTCAATATCTTCTATATTCAAACTCCTTGCCGTTATTCCTTTACTTGCATTTCCATATAAACTGCTACAAGCATCATTTAACAATTTTACTCCATTATTATATCCTTGAGCTTGTCCTAAATAAACAGTTCCTTCTGTTGGCTGAGTTGGTACTAATTCAACTTTTCCATTTTCTATTGATAAAACTTTCCATTCTGTTAAATTAAAAGCTTCTCCACTTGCACTATTTAATGTCACATCGTCTGTTTCTTCTGTTTTTTCAGTTGAACAATATTTAGCTTGCCAATCATATGTCCCGCTTGGTGAATATGTTACTGTTGAACCTACTTTTAAGCCTTCTGGTATTTCACCTGTGTATTGATCTATCACACTTTCATATCCTTGCAATTTTTTCTTCTTCATCTTTTTGTGCTACTTCTGTTTTTTCTTTTGCTTCTGCCGCTCTATTTAATATTCCATTCTGCCCTGTAAGCATACTTATGCTAACGCCGTGCTAAAATTAAAATCACAATTATTGTAACAACTAATGCAATTAGTGTTATACCTCTGTTATTTGCATTTTTTCTCATTTTAAAATTTACTCCTTTCAATTTTCATTCAAAGGCATACATAGTAATAAATTTTTTATTTCTTAAAAACTACACCTTTTGTAAAACCATTTTGTATCTTTAGTAGATACATTTATTTTAATTTTACCATCATAGTTGCTTTAGTTCAACATTTCACATTAAATGTAACACAAAAGAAAAACCGCTGTCATATCATTGCTTTTTACGTATTTCTATTAATTATTTTCAATTTCTACGACATTTTATATGTATTTATATTTATGTGTTTTTTGTAACATTTTATTGTATACTTTTAAATTAAATTCTTTCTCTAATAAAAAAAACTTAAGTGCTAGTTTCATTTTGATTACCACCTTCCTCTTCATATTGGCTATATTGTACTAAAAAAATAGAAAACAGCAATGTTTTTTGCTATTTTCTATTTTATAAATTCATCTTCCATCCGCTTCTAAATTCTTCCTTCTAATTGCCTGTTTCAATCCTGGTACTCCTTGCATATTAAACCATCCATCTAAAATAAAATCCGCAAAATCATTCAAATTTTTCTTTTCATACATATTTTTTTCTTCTGAAAATAAATATATATCAGGGCCACCCTTACCTTCTACTAAAACACCCAATTTATAAATTCTTTTTTTCCATTAATATCTTTATAACAATCAATTATATGAATTTTATTACTTTCACCTGCAGAAAACAAAAGTCCATCTCGTCCATTGCCTCCAAGCATATCTTCCATTCTCCATCTTCTATCTGCATAACCCATTTGCTCATCAGAATATGCTTCTAGCTCCTCTAAAACAAATTGCACTCTTTGTCTAAAATCGGATATAAAATTCATATTAATTCTTATCAAATCTAAATATTCATCTGTATACCAAATATTTTTTTGATACATATCCTATTTTCTTATCAATTTGGTCTAAATCCCATCTGCTTAGTATTGTTTTTAAGGAATCATTTGCTTGATTCCAAAATATTTTGTTCTTAAATGTGCCTTTATGTTTCTCATATCTTCTTGTAAGTCAAAAATATAAGTTTTTCCATCTTCGGCTTTTTTTAATATATTGTATACATGTGGATATTTTCTACTGTCACTATCATCAACTATAGTTTTCAAGTTTATCCCAAGGCTATTCATTATATGCTCATACATCTTAGCAAGTGTTTTACAAATAATAACATTATTTTCTAAACCTTCCTCTATTCCATCTAAGGTTCCACTCTTATGATATATTTTTTGTTTAGATTTTGTATTTCCAAATGAAAAATCCAAGTCAAATGCAAATCTTTTTCCTAAATCAATATAAACATACCTTAATTTTTTCAATATCATTAAGTCCTTGCGTTTCTTTTTTTACTTTTTCTATATATGCTTCTAAATTGCTCAATTGTATTGCTCCTTTTTTCTGATTGGGGACGGTTCTTTTTTCGGAAAAGGAACCGTCCCCAATCAGAAAAAATATCTAATCATTTTTCCCTTTTATTTTTTCCGAAATTGTATTTTTAACTTCGTCTTTTTTCTCACTTATAGTATTTTTCACATCTTGTGCTTTTTCATTTATACTGTTTTTAACTTCAATTGCATTTTCCTTAACTTCTTCTTTAATCTCTTTTATTTTAGTTTTAATAGCTATAAGCTTAGGATATGCATCAACAAGTCTCCTGTACATCCAAGATTTTGAACTTAAAATTTCTCTTACTTTCTTTGTAATTTGTTCAGTATTATCTTGTTTTCCTTCACGTCCTACTTGTACAGTTGTTTTTCTAAATCCGAAAATTACAATTGATGAAATAACATTATCAACTAAGTAAATTACTAATAGCACTATTGCTATAATATTTAATGTTGTAGGATTTACTTTATCTAACCCACTTATTATTAATGGATTTGTAACATAAGTAAGTACCATACCAAATATTCCAAATGGTATCATAGTTCCTAAACACACTCTTCCATCTATATTAAATTTACGTTTACTGTAATCCCACCATCTTGCTTTAAACAATTTTTCCATAACCCAACTTGTTGCATATTCTAGAATTGAACATGTAAGAAGTGTCATAAAAAATAGTATTAGTGGATCATAAGAATATCTATATAACAAAAATGTTATTGCAACTGCTCCCCATCCATATATTGGGCAATATGGACCTATTAGGAACCCCCTATTTATAAATCTTTTTTGTACTCTATTAGCTTGCAGGTTACTTCTAGTACCCAACCTGCTACTGAGTATATCATAAACAATAAAAAATATTGTGTTAGTGTTAGTTCCATTTCTTTTCTCCTTTCTTGGCACATTGGGCACATTGGGACCGGTTCTTTTTGTGCCATTTGACACAAAAAGAACCGGTCCCAATGTGCCAATTTGTTAATTTAATTTTATGCTAACTATTTTGCAGCTTTTATTAGTCCAACAAATAAAGGTGCTGGTCTATTTGGTCTTGATTTTAATTCTGGGTGGAATTGTCCTGCTATAAAATATGGATGAGCTTTTGGCTCTAGTTCAACAATTTCAACTAAACTTCCATCTGGAGAAACTCCTGAACATATAAGTCCTGCATTTTCTAGTCTTTCTTTGTATTCATTATTATATTCAAATCTATGTCTATGTCTTTCATCAATTTTACTTGCTCCATAAACTTCTTCTGCTAAACTTCCTGTTTTTATTACGCAAGGATAACTTCCTAAACGCATTGTTCCGCCTTTTTTCTTAATATTCTTTTTGTGTTTCCATAATATGAATTACTGAATTTTTAGTAGTTTTACTAAATTCTGCAGAATTTGCATCTTTTAAACCTAATACATTTCTTGCATATTCTACAACTGTCATTTGCATTCCAAGACAAATTCCTAAAAATGGCACTTTTTCTTCTCTTGCATATTTTATAGTTTCTATCATTCCCTCAATTCCACGATCTCCAAATCCACCTGGAACTACTATTGCATCATATTTTGATAATTTTTCTTTAACATTTTCAGCTACTATTGTTTCAGAATCTACCATATCAATTTCTACTTTTACTTTATTCACAAAACCTGCGTGTTGTAGGCTTTCTACAACAGAAATATAAGAATCTTCTAGTTTTACATATTTTCCAACTATTGCAACTTTGACCTTATCTTCTGGTTTTATTGTTCTTATATTTTCAACCATTTCTTCCCATTTTGAATTGTCTGGTACGAAGCTGTCTAATCTTAAATGATTACATACTTCTCTTGCTAGTCCTTCTTTTTCAAGCATTAAAGGAACTGCATATAAACAATCTGCTGTTTTGTTTTGTATAACACTTGATTTCCTTACATTGCAGAATAATGCTAATTTTTCCCTTATGTTTTCAGGTATTTCTTGTTCTGCTCTACAAACTAAAATATCTGGTTGAATTCCTAAACTTTGCAATTCTTTTTACAGAATGTTGTGTTGGTTTTGATTTTATTTCATTTGATCCTGATATATATGGAAGTAATGTTACATGAACATATAAAACATCTTCCTTATTTTTTTCAAGCCCTACTTGACGAATTGCCTCTATTATTGATAAGCCTTCTATATCTCCAACAGTTCCACCTACTTCTGTTATTACTATATCAACATCTGTGTCCTCGAAACTATAAATTTTTTCCTTTATTTCATTTGTAACATGTGGTATTACTTGAACTGTCTTTCCAAGATAGTCTCCTCTTCTTTCCTTTTCTAATACTGATAAATATACTTTTCCCATTGTTACACTTGAATTTTTTTTTGTTAAGTTTTCATCTATAAATCTTTCATAATGACCTAAATCTAAATCAGTTTCTGCTCCATCATCTGTTACAAAAACTTCCCCATGTTCATACGGACTCATTGTTCCTGGGTCTACATTTAGATATGGATCAAATTTTTGAATTGTTACTTTATATCCTCTGTTTTTTAATAGCCTTCCTAGTGATGCTGCTGTTATTCCTTTTCCTAGTCCTGATACTACTCCTCCTGTTACAAATATGTATTTTGTGTTCATAGTTTCTCCTTTTCTAAAACCAAATTTTTTGTTTGATTTTTTAAATAAAAAAAGATTAAAACTTTAACTACCAGAAAATTTGGATTTTTTTTTTCCGCAAATTGCTTTGGGAAATTTTGGTGTTAATTTTAATCTACTTTAGTATTATAATATTTTTTGGGTTTTGGCAAGGGATTTTGAAAAGTTTGTTATATAATAAAAAAGTGTTATAAGCTCGTTCTTTTTATTATTTATTTGTATGTTTTTTTTCGTCATTTCGGAATCATTATATATTATTTGCTCAATATATTAGTTAAATCTTGCTTTGGATAATATATAAATTTCGCATTGGGGACGGTTTTTTTGAGCTACAAGAAACGCCCCCAATACGAAAAATCACTTCTATAATCTGTACTTTTAACTTTAAATTCATTTTTCTTTTTATTTAAACAGGTAACCCTACATTATAAAATTTATAATATATTTCTCCATTATCTAATAAGAAATAATTAAATAAGCTTTCATAGCCGACTCCTTTATCCCATATGTAATTATATTCCTGCGCAATTTTTTTGATTATAAAAAATGCTATTTTCTATTTGATTTAAAATTATTGGTGTTTGTCTATCAACACTGTCTCCCGTACATAACTGTCCTTGATCATTTTTCCCCCATACATATGCATTTCCTTCATAATCACATGCCATAAAGTCAATAGTATTGGTGTCTTCTGCTATTGTAATATTAGTTATTTTTTTACCATAAAATATATGTCCTGTTAAATCATTTAGGCATATTGGTAGCATTTGATTTTCCGTATTACCTATACCTAATTGACCTTTGCTATTATCTCCCCATACATATACTTTTCCATTCTCATCTAGTGCAATAGAAACATAATAATTTAGAATTACATTAACTATTTTTTTTTTCCTTTTAATTCACTTCCGTCAATGTCACTTATGCACATAGGTGTTTTACTGCTAACACTTGAACCATTACCTAATTGACCTTTGCTATTATCTCCCCATGCATATACTTTTCCACTATCATCAATGGCAAGGACATTGCCTCTATCTGACATTCTTATTTGTTTTATTCTTTTTCCATTTACTTCACTTCCACTTATGTCACTTATGCACATTGGATTATTTGTTCTAGTATTTGTACCATTTCCTAATTGCCCTTCATAATTCCTTCCCCACGAATATATTTTTCCATCACTATCTAATACCATGTATGTATCATTATCAACTTCTTCATAATCTATAATCTTTTTTTCCATCAAAAAAATATTATACATCATTGCTATATCATAATAAGGCTCTTGCTCTATTCCATTCTCAAAGCCTGAACTATAATTTGCATTTTTTAAGAACAACTTTCCTTTATTATCAATAAAATATCCCTCTGCACTTTTTATAATTCCATTATTCGTTATAATCTTTGCATCGCTTGTATTTAATTTTGTACAGTCAGTAGTATTTAATGATTCATTACCAATATACTTTACTGTTCCATCTGCTGTTAATACCATATTGGATGATAAAATCCTTACTATTTTATTGCCTCCTCTGGTGTTAAATCATCCTTTTTTGTTATTGTTCCCTCTTGTGATATAGTATATCTATGTAACGTATCTTTGAATAAAATATTTAAATCTGTATCATTTTCTGTGACTGCAGTGTTTTTCATTATTTTATCTAGTTCATTCTGTAATTCTAAACCTGTTACTTTTCCTATGTTGTCTACATTCATGCTTGCAGAATATGCAATTGCTATTGCTTCTCTTTCTTGTGCAACGGTATGTTCTCTTTTTGATTCTGCTGCTCTATTCAGTATTCCATTCTGTCCCATTAACATACTTATACTTATTCCTGCTAATATTAAAAAGTACTATAATAGTTACTACGAGCGCGATTAAAGTTATACCTTTGCTTCTTTTTAATGTTCCTTTTAACATTTTTTCTTCCTCCTAAAATAAATCTTTATGCGTTTATGTTATCATATTCAGAATATTTTCGCAATCATTTTTGCATTTATTTCATATTACATTTTTATTACAAAATCACAATTCTTTCAAACCAATCAAAAAAAACTTGTATATTTTCCATCATTTGTATATAATACTATCAAAAAGGAGGAAAAAATTATGGGAACACCACACAATAATGCCGAAATCGGCCAAATAGCAAAAATGTAATTATGCCCGGCGACCCAAATAGAGCCAAATTAATTGCAGAAAAATATTTAGAAAATTATAAACTAGTAAGCGATGTTAGAGGAATATATGCTTTTACAGGAACATATAAGAACAAAGAAGTAACAATTATGGCTTCTGGTATGGGAATGCCGAGTATGGGAATTTATTCTTACGAACTTTTTAAATTTTACAATGTAGAAAATATAATAAGAATTGGTTCTTGTGGTGCAATGGTTCCTGAACTTGATATGTTTGACGTAATACTTTGTCAAAAAGTTTTTACAGAAGGAAACTATGCTTTAACTTTGGCTAGTGAAAATTGTCATATTGTCGAACCAAGCAAGATTTTAAATGAAAAAATTATAAATACTGCAAAAGAAAAAAATCAAAAATTAATTGTTGGAAATACTGTTTGTACAGAAGCTTTTGATGAGTATATTATTGACTTAAATGGATATAAAAATAGAATTCCAGCTGATTTCCACCCAATTTCAGCTGAAATGGAAGCTTTTGCTCTTTTTTATATAATGCATATAAATTGGGTAAAAATGCAAGTTGCCTTATGACTGTTGTTGACTCTACATTTAAGAAAGTTCACGCTACTTCTGAGGAAAGAGAACAAGGTTTAAGTAAAATGATTGAACTTGCTTTGGAGAGTATATAAATTTCGTATTGGGACCGTTTCTTTTCGCGAAAAAGAAACGGTCCTTTTGAGAAAAAATTACTTCTCAACATTAAAATAATTTTCTGGTATATCCCCCATAATAACATTTTCAACCAACAAAACTTGATTTGAAACATTTGTATCAATATTCTCATAAGGAGTCAAAATACTCATTGTACAATCAATTTGCAAATAAACTCTATGGATAGTTTGGTTTATCCCTTGAGAAGCAAATTCACTTCTTACATCTGTATTTACCTTTCCAACTGTAGATAAACCAATTGGAATATCGGGCCCAATACTTGAAAATAGCCTATTTCCTGTAAAACTACCTAAAGAAAGTTTTATTGTCGTATCATCATAATTGTCTAAAGATTTTTGAATATTTATAGCTATATCTGATGTTATTTCATTTATGTTGAAAATATTGGCATTAATCATTTTTATATTTCCGATTTTCATCTTTTTCTGTAGAAAACATATCTCCATATTTATAATTTGACATTACCTTGGTTGATTCTTCATTTGTTACAATTGTTGCTATTTCGTGTGCCTTTTCCTCACATAATGTTCTAAAAACTGGCTCTACAGATTTATATAATCCTCTAAATGTAAAATTGCAATCAAAATTATTATTAAATAAATTATAATTTTTTTGTTTTTTTCTCCATTATGCTCATAAAAATTTCTTTTTCTATTTCCCTTAAAAATATTCAATCTATTTCTAGAATAAATTTTATATGACGACCTGTTCTCTTGCATTTTCAGTATTTTCTTTCTTTACAAACTTAAATTTTGGAATGTAAATTTTCTGTTCTACCATTATCATATTGGCATCTTCTATACCATTCATTCTTGTTAATTCATCAACAGTACTATTAAATTTCTTAGCAATCTTCCATAGCGAATCTCCAGGTTTTGCAATATACAAAATTAGGCTATCATAATCTTCATCATCTAGTTCGCTGGTATTTTCTGCCATTTCCACATTATCTATTATATTCATACTTACATTTTTGTTTGTTTTTGCATTTAATAATACTTCAACTTCTCCTGATGCCTCACCTCTTGTTTGAATTTCAAAATTTGCACTTTCCACCGAAATATCCGTTTCTACAGCTATTTTGTCACTTCTGTTTTCATTGTCTACAGAAATTTCGAATGGCATCTTAGCACTTCTAGAATTTACAGAACTTTCATTAGTAAATATGAAATTCAAGTTTAAATCTCCCGAATATGTTATTTTCGAATTTGTAATTGTAGTATTTACTAAGCTTGGCGTAACTTCAACATCTAAAAAGACTGCCATCACTTATTTCTGGAATTTGAACTTTATCCTTTATTGTAAAATCTTTTGATATTTCACATTTATCTGATGAAGATGAAATTCTTTTTTTGAGAAAATTCTAAATTACAAGTTGGACTATATAAATCTTGAATTAAATTAATCTGCTTTTTTTCTCAAACGCCATACAGCTCTCTTCTATCTCAAGCTCTATATAAATTGAATGTTCTTCTGACGGATTAGGCTTGCAAAGCATATTTTCAAACTCATAATTTACGTCACAAATATTATCTTCAGATATATTTTGAATATCAATAAAACCTACAACTGGAATTTTTCCTGTTATTCTTCCAATTCTATTATCTTCTGTTAAATACATTATTTTAATTTCTGCCTCAGCCTTAGCTAAGACTTTATTATAACTTATCTTGATATCCTTATCTACCAAATTTATGTCCACTTTTAAAATTTCAGCAAGTTCATCAGTTTGCTCAATATTTAAAGTATCTTTTGCATATACAGTTGTTTTTTTCCATTTCCAATTAACGAATTTACACAAAATTCCTTTTGAAGTGTTTGTATGTCATCCACATTTGTTATATTATTTACTATTTCAACATCTTCATTTGAATATATTTTTATATTTACCTCTAGACTTGCTTTTATACTAACTTTTTTTCTTCCATTTATAACCTTACATTCTATATCTTTTACACTGCATTTTGTTTCTAACATCATTCCTTCTTTGCAACCTTGGACAGCGATGTTTTCCGAAAAATCCAAATTGCAATTTAAAGCTCTTAGGTTATCATCTTTGCTATCTGGCAAATACATTACATATGTATTTATACAACCTTCAATCTTAACTTTGTCTTCTGATACTTCTTTTTTATATAAACATACATTTCCTGATACATTGATTGTATTTAAAATATCTGGTTTTGAATCAGGAACTATCATATCACTATTTACAAAAATCAATTCCTTTTTTTTCTGCTACCAGTTTGTTAATACATATATTTTCTTTACTTACTTGTACTTCCATAAATTTAACCTCCTAATATAATTTACTATAATTATATTAAGAGGTTTTGATTTTATGACTTTTTTCTGATTAAGATCGTTTCTTTTTTTTCATTGGGACCGTTTCTTTTCGCGAAAAGAAATGGTCCCAATAAGAAAAAATTAGCAACAATTTTTTGCTGTACCTTTACAGTCACATATATTTTCCCATGTATCTGTAAATTCTTTGTCTCCTATTTGTTGACCATAATGAGCTAAATCTCCCATTGTTAATATTCCTACCATTTTATTTTGTTCATTAACAACTGGTATTCTTCTTATTTGATTTAGTGACATTGTTTTTTTGTGCTTCACAAACATCTTCTTTACATCCACAAGTATATACATTTGTTGTCATTACCTCACTTACTGGAGTATTTTTTATAATCTTTGTCACATGCAACTGTTCTTAAAACAATATCTCTATCTGTTATAAGACCTACTACACATTTGTTATCATCACATACTGGAATACATCCAACGTGATTTTCGTTCATTATTCTTGCCGCATCATATACTTTGCAATCTGGCTTTACAAAACATACATCTTGACACATACATTCATCTACTTTCATTTAATTTCACCAAGTCCTTTCATAAATTAAGCAATTTTATATTTTTAATATTTTTTATTGCTCAAATTTATTATTGCAAATGCACATAAAAATATACTGGAAAAGAAATCAGTTTATTTTCTTTTCCAGTATTTTACATTTTTATTATATAATTATTTTTTAATTTATTATACTTAACCTATTTTTATTAACCTATTTGAGCTGTTATAACTCTATCGTTTCCACATAAATCTTTTATGCAATTTATATTTACATATCTTTTCTTATTTTCCAAAATTTGTCTTACAGCAATTCTTTGGTTATATCCTATTTCTAAACATATATATCCTTGTCTATTTAAATATTTCGACCCACTATCTGCAATTTTTCTATAAAAATCTAAACCATCTTTTCCGCCATCAAGTGCAATCTTTGGTTCGCTTTGAACATCTTTTGATAAGGTTTTTATTGTTTCAGTTTCTATATAAGGTGGATTTGATACTATTATGTCAAATTTTCTTTCTTTTATTTTGTCAAATAAATTTGATTCTATAAATTCTATATTGTTTTTTACTCCATTTAATTCTGCATTCTTTTTGGCTATTTCTAATGCTTTTGAGCTTATATCTACAGCACAAATATGTACATTTTTTATATATTTTGCAAGAGAAACTGCTATTGCTCCACTCCCTGTGCATAAATCTAAAATTACAGGATTTGATATATTTTCAGCCTTTCTTATAACTTCTTCTACTAAAATTTCCGTATCTGGTCTTGGAATTAACACATCTTTTGTTACAAGAAAATTTAATTTCATAAATTCTTGTATTCCTGTTATATATTGTAAAGGTTCTCCTAAAATTAATCTCTTTACATTTTTTATGTATCTATCTCTATCAATATTTTCAACTTCTTTGTTATCATATATCATTAAATATTCTCTAGATTTTTTAAAGTTGCTTGTAATAACATTCTTGCTTTATTTTTTGGTGCATCAATGTTTTCATTTTTTAGCATTATTACTGCTTGATTTAATAATTTTTTATTGTCATATTTTATCACCTTCTATTTATCTTTTAATAGTTCCTTGCCACCTTTCAAATAATCCCATCCTGAAAATATTGTTGCAATAACACAAATTAACAACATTACAGTTGATAATATATTAATAACAAATTGTCCTGATGTCATATAAATACCTACTGAGCTTATTACTGCATCTGCCTCATTTGATACTCTGAATATAAAGTCTCCAAATGAAAATTTATCTACAAAACATAATATTATTGCAATCATCTGTGTAACAGTTTTTAATTTTCCCCATATTGATGCAGCTATAACTTCTCCTCCATTTTGTGAAGCTATTAATCTATAGCCAGAAACTGCAAATTCTCTAAATAGTATTATTATAGGGATCCAAGCTGGTATTTTTCCAAAATCTACTAGCATTATTAATGCTGCTAAAACAAGAATTTTATCTGCGATTGGATCTAAAAAATTTGCCAAATGTTGTTACCATATTTCTAGACCTAGCTATAGTACCATCTAATTTATCTGTTATTGATGCAATTATAAATATTAAATCTATTATTAAATATGTAATTGGTATTCCTAAAACCTCTCCTTGTATATTTAAAAATGGAATTATTACCATTATTGGTACAAGTATCATTCTAAATATTGTTAATTTATTTGGCAAATTCATTTTCTCTTTTTCCTTTCACTTTTACTTTTTTATTTTTATAAATTTGTAAAATTATTTTTATTCATTATTTTTCAAAATTTCTATTGCTTCTTTTTTTAATTGAGTAGCTTCATCTTTGGTTACAGAATATATACTTTTTACAGTATCTGGAAGTTTTACTTCTTCATCTGGGTCAATACCAACTTTATGTATTGTAGTTCCTTTTGAGTATAATATTCTTCTGTTGTTATTTTTAATCCACTGCCATCTGTTAATGAAAGTAATGTTTGAATTATTCCTTTTCCATAAGTTTTTTGTTCCTATTATTTTAGCTCTTTCATTATCTTTTAGGCTACAGGCTAATATTTCAGAAGCACTAGCTGAATTTTCGTTTACTAATACTGTTATTGGCATAGTAAATATTGGGGCTTTTTAGAATATGTTATTTCTTTTTTATCATCTTTATCAACTGTTGATATTATAGTTTGACCTTTATCAAGTAACATATCTGCAATATCTGTTGCTTCACTTACAATTCCTCCACCATTATTACGTAAATCTATAACTAAACTTTGAGCTCCTTGTGATTGTAATTCTTTTACTTTTTCCTCAAAATCTTTTGATGTGTCTTCATCAAAGCTTGGTAATTTTAGGTAACCAATGTTATTTTCCAGCATTTCTATTGTTATAGGATTTGTATTTATTTTTTTTCTCTTTTTATTTCAAATTTAATTCTTTCACCATTTCTTTCAACTTCTAAATTTACAGTTGTTCCTTCTTCACCTTTTATGTAGTCTGCAATTGTATTAAAATCATCTGCTGTATATTCTGTTCCATCTACACTTATAATTTGGTCTCCTGCTTTTACTCCTGCTTTTTTTCAGCTGGACTTTCTGGAATTGGATAATATACTACTACTCTTCCAGAATCTTTATCTGCTATCATATAAATACCAATTCCAACAAAATTTCCTGTTATATTTTCTGTATAGTCCTCCATTTCTTCTGCTGGAATATATTCGGTGTATTCATCTCCTAATCCCTCAACATAGCCTTTTATAGCACCTTCTTTTAGTTTTTCTTCATCAATTTGGTCATTCCACAAATAATATCTATTTATAGTAGATTTTATTCTTTTTAAATATTTTTCTAAATCTGTACTTTTTGAGCTGTTTTCACTATTTTCTTGGGATGAAACTTTTTTTTCAAACATTGAAACAAGTGATGTATTATTAAAATATGAATACATTGAAAATGCTGTAATCATAAATGTAACAAATGCTGTTAATACAACTAACATAATTATTTTATATACTCTATTTTTTTCTTGTTTTCCATCGTCATTTTGCTTAAAGTTACTTTTAAGCAACCTCCTTACACAATTTAATTTAGACTTTTATAATTGGTTTGTCTATAGCCACTTTTTTTTATTAGAATTTTAAGGTAAATATGGTATTGGATTTACTGGTTTAAAGTTATTTGCTAAAGTTCTTACTTCAAAATGTAAATGCGTACCTGTTGAATTTCCTGTTGAACCAACAGTTCCTATTGCCTGCCCCTGAGATACCTTATCTCCTGCACTAACTCTTCTAGAACCTGCAAGCATGTGGGCATATAATGTTACAGTTCCATCTCCGTGATTTATCATTACATATTCACCATAACTTCTATATGAACCATCTGAATTTTTTAAAGCTGTTGATGTTACTACAGTTCCTCCTTTTACAGCAACAACGTTTTTACCTGCTACTCCAATATTAATATCAATACCTGTGTGTCCAGCATAAGAAGGATATGCTAATGTTCTAATATTAGATTTACTGCAACCTTGAACTGGGAATATATATCCAGCTGAACTTGGAGTAGTACTTCCACTATTTGAAGAAGAACCAGAATTATTAGAAGTAGAGCTAGATGAAGAGTTGTTTTTCTTTTTAGCTTCTTCTTGTGCCTTTTTCTCTCTTGCTATTCTTTCTGCTTCTTCTTTTGCTAATTGCTGTAATTGTTTATCTATTATAGCTTTATCTTCTAGCATTTCTTCTATTTCTTTTGTTTAGATTTTTCGTCACTTGATAATTGACTAGCTTTTTTTCCTCTTTTTTCTTTTTTAGCAACTTTTAAAGCACTTGCTTTTGCTTCCTTTGTTTTCTTTGCATCATCTAATGAAGATTTACTTGTTTCTAACTCTGTTTTTTCATTTTCAATTTTTTGCTTTTCTTCCTCAACCTTTTTTAACATTTCTGTATCATAAGAAGTCAATTCAGAAACAATGTAATAACCTGATATGAAATCTATTAAACTTGTTGATGATAATAATACATCTAGGTATGAAATATCGCCATTTTCATACATTGTAACCAATCTTTCATCTAGTGCTGCTTGTTGTTTTTTATATTCTTCTTCATCTTTTTTATTTGACTTTCTGCATCTTTTTATTTTTGATTGCAAATCTGATATTTTCGAATCCAAATCATTAATATCTGATTGATAATCTGATATTTGTCCCATCAATGTTTCAACTTGATTTAAAGTCTCTGATTTTTCCTCTTTTTATATCTGCTAAATCTTCTTGAGCATCTGATATTGAGCTATTCAAATCTGATTTCTGATTTTGTAAATCTGATTTACTTACTGCCATACTTATATTAGTATATGTTCCCATAATTGCAATTATTAGTCCTACTATTAGTATCTTAAAACTTTTTTTCATAAATAAAATCCTTTCTTTTTTTATCTTCAAGTTTTTCTTAATAATTTTATTATTCTGGTTTTGTAACATAGTCAAGTGGGTTTACTGGGCTTCCATTAACCCTTACCTCAAAATGTGCATGAGGTCCTGTAGAATAACCTGTTGAGCCAACCTTTAAAACAATCTCTCCAGCTTTAACTTCTTGTCCAACTTGAGCTATAATTTGTGAACCATGTGCATAAAGAGTTTGAACTCCTCCTCCGTGATCAATTATAACCATATTTCCATAAGCTGAATTGTATTCTGCTTTTACAACTATACCATCTGCCATTGCTGTAAAATCATCTCCTGTAGTTGCACTTATATCAACTCCTGTATGAAGCTTATATACACCTGTTATTGGATGTACTCTCATTCCGTAATTCGATGTAATTGTATAATGACCATTTATTGGCCATTGCATTGGTCCACCTCTATAATCTTCTCCAAATGATACTGTTAAAGCTAATTTTCTAATTTCTGCCTCAACTTGGTTTATCTGATTATTATATTCATCAATTTTTGCTTGTAAATCTTGTTCTTCTTGGCTTAATTTATCTATATAATTCTGTCTTAATATTTTTGTATTAGATAAAGCAATTTGAGTTTTTGTGCTGATGATTTTTCCTGTTCTAATTTATCTTTTTTCGGTATTTAGCTCTAAGTTTTTTTTTGTTCTATCTGTTTTCTTTGGTTTTCAACAAGTTCTAATAAATCCATATCATAAGATGTAAGTTCAGAAATCAAATAATATGTTGATATAAAATCAGATATACTACTTGAACCTAATACCACATCTAAATAATTAGTATTATCTGTCTCATACATAGCAATTAATCTTGCATCTAGCAATTCCTTTTGTGTATCATATTTTTTGTTATTTCATCTAATTCTTCTTGTTTAGTTGCAATTTCTTGTTCTTTTGCTGATATTTCACTATCTAATTTATCTAAATTTTCCTGTGTTTCTTGAATACTTTCATCTAATTTTTGTATTTGCTGTAAATTATCTGTTAATTCATTATTTACATCATTTAATTGATTGTTACTTTCATCTAATTGTGATTGTATATTACTTTTTTGGTCTTGTAGTTCATTCAAATCTGCTGCATTTGAAACAAAAGAAATAGCGCAAATTAAAATACTACATAATAGACTTTTTATATTTTTTTGCGCATATTTCTTCCTCCTTTCATTTTTACACTTTTAAATATTTTCTCATTGATAAGCTACTTCCAAGTACACCTATTCCAACTCCTAAAACTAAATATATAATTAATATTAAATTAAACATATCGCTAAAGTCTAATAAGCGTAATCCTAGATTTGATAAAAATCCTATAAATCCTACATTTTGGCTAATAACCATATATAATCCTGCAATTAATGCAAGTGAAATTGCTCCTGATATCAATCCAATTATTATTCCTTCAACTACAAATGGCCATCTTATAAAGCTATTTGTAGCTCCTACATATTTCATAATTGAAATTTCTTTTCTTCTTGCATATACTGTTAATTTTATTGTATTTGATATTATAAATACACTTATACCTACCAATGCAATTATTATTACATAGCTTCCTATTTTTACACCTTTTGCAACTCTAACTAACATATCTATAGTTTCATCACTACTTGTTATTTTCTTTACGTTTTTCATTTCACTTATCTTATTCTTTGTACTTCTGAGCTTTTACTTAAATCTGTTAATGTTACAACATAAGATGATGGAAACACATTATTTTGGTCATATCCATCTAATAAATATGATTTATCACCTAGCCTATCTTTCATGTGTTGAAGTGCTTCTTCTTTTGATACAAATTCTATTGTATTTACACCATCTAATGCATTTATTTCTTCGCCTAGTGTTTTTACTTCTTCATCTGTTGCATCATTTGTTATATATGCCTGTATTCCTTGTTCTGCCTCTACTTGCTTTATAAAATTATTAAAATTTCCAACTAATATAAAACATATTCCAAAAAATATCATTATTACACACATCGTACCAAAGGATGTTGCCGCTTGTTTTTTGTTTTTGAATATGTTTGAAATTCCTTCTCCTATTAAATAGGTTAATACATTATATTTCATCATAACCACCTTTTTTATCATCTCTTATAATTTCGCCTTTTTCGATATGTATTACCCTTTTTTTCATTTTGTCTACTATATCTTTGGCGTGTGTTGCAACTACAACTGTTGTTCCTCTCATATTTATGTCGTTTAGTAAATTCATTATATCCCAAGCTGTATCTGGATCTAGATTACCTGTTGGTTCGTCTGCAATTAACATTGATGGATTATTTACTAATGCTCTAGCTAAAGCTACCCTTTGCTGTTCTCCACCTGATAATTCGTGTGGATACATTTTAGCCTTTTGGCCTAACCCTACTAATGATAATACCATAGGTACTTGTCTTCTTATATGTCTCTGTGTAGCACGAACTATATACATAGCATAGGCAACATTATCATATACTGTTTTATCTGGTAATAGTCTAAAGTCTTGGAAAACCACCCCCATACTTCTCCTTAAATATGGTACTCTATTTGGTTTTAAAAATGTTGTATCTTTTCCATTTATTATTATATTTCCTGTTGTTGGTTCTTCTTCTTTTAAAATTAATTTTATTAATGTTGATTTTCCACTTCCCGATGTTCCTACCAAAAAGCAAAATTCTCCTTTTTCTATTAAAAAATTAGCATTTTTGACTGCTTTTGTTCCAGTGTCATAAGTTTTTGTGACATTTCTAAATTCTATCATTTTTTATTTTTCTCCTTTTGTCTACTTTGTTATATTTTATCTATATTATCATAACAATAAATGCTTTTTTTTTCAATAGTATTTACGAAAAATTTACAAATTGTGATTTTGTTTTATTTCTAATCTTAATAAAGCTATTTCCTTTGTTAATTCAATTAATAAATCATCTCTTTTTTCGATTTTTTCTATTATTGATAATAGGAGCTTTTCTATTTTTTTCTTTTTCCATATTTTTTTCCTCCTTCCGCCGTAAAAATATTATGTTTTTACTAAGAAAGTTTAATTTTGAATCAAAAATCTCAAAGTGATTGATTTAAAAATCTAATTTGATTTAATGTTGATTTAACTTTTCACATTATAAATTCTATTTTTAATTTTGTCAATAGTTTTTGCAAATTTTTGTTTGCAAAAATATTTTTAATTTTTTTCGACAAATCTATTGACAAACTTTCAAATATATTATATACTACAATCTGTCGTTAGGGAATGCTCCCTTAGCTCAGTTGGTCAGAGCAACCGGCTCATAACCGGTGGGTCCAAGGTTCGAATCCTTGAGGGAGCACCAATATTAACCGCCAATTTAGTTGGCGGTTTTATTATTGACTTTTTTGTTCTAATATTGTATATATTATTATATTATTTAGTAGTTGCTTAGAAAATTAGAAAACTTTTGAGGTCCTAAGTCATTAAAATAAGATGAGATGTGTAAATATTTTACAAATCTCATCTTATTTTTTAATTCATATTTACTGTAAATCCATTCGTTGAATCTCCACTTATAAGACTAGCGTTTAAAGAAACCACAGGAAATAATGCACGATTACCATTTCCAGTCTCATCACTCGAGTAATACATACCATATGCATCTACATTACCATCATTCACAAGGCACATATCAAAATAACAATATGTCGAATAAGTACCTATGCAGCGTGAAGCTAGCCAATAATTAGTGCTTGCATCTTGTGGCATTAGTAAATTATAATAATTAATTCCATCTTTTGACATTATAAATGCTGTTTGCATATATGAATTATCCCTATACCAATATGTTTGATATGGATGTATGCTTTGGGCTGTTGTTATTTTTCCATCTGCCGCCTCATCATCATTTTTTCAATGAAATCTGTTTGTTTACTCATTCCTAATCCATTTTCTTTTGTGTTTCCACCGTTTATAACGCTTAAAATTTCTTTTTGCATACATAGATGGATAATTTTTGCTACTCGTATATTCATTTGTTAATTGTGTTCCATATTTTGCTCCCCCTCCACTAGTATATTGATATTTATGTGTTTCTAATAATTTCGTTTTATCCATATATTTCTCTATATCTTCTATATTTAAACTTCTAGCCGTTATTCCCTTACTTGTATTTGAATACAAACTATTGCAAGCATCATTTAATAATTTAACCCCATTATTATACCCTTGAGCTTGTCCTAAATACACTTTTCCTGATGTAGAATTTGTTGGCACCAGCTCAACCTTTCCATTTTCAATTGACAATACTCTCCATTTTGTCAAATTAAAACTTTCTCCATCTGCACTGCTTAATGTTACATCATCCGTCTTAGTTGTTGAACAATATTTAGCTTGCCAATTATATGTTCCACTTGGCGAATATGTCACCGGAGAGCCTACCTCCAATCCTTCGGGTACACCAAATGCATATTTATCTATTGCACTTTCATATCCTTGCATCTTTTCATCTTCATCTTTTGTACATCTTCCGTTTTCTCTTTTGCCTCGCTTGCCCTATTTAAAATTCCATTTTGTCCTGTAAGCATACTTATACTAACACCTGCTAATATAAGCAACACAATTATCGTTACGACAAGAGCAATCAATGTTATACCTGTGTTTTTATTAATTTTCTTCATTTAAAATCCTCCTAAAATCAATTTGCATTCATATTTTGCATCTATTTTAATTTTATCATTATAGTTGCATAAATTCAACTTTGGATTCAAATGTAATACAAATATAAAATCTTTGTAACAGTAGGTGATTATATGTATTATTCTTAACTTATATTGTAGTTCTCATCCTCTTCATACTTATTATAATTAATTATTTTTGTAATAATTATTTCAATTTATGTTATATATAATATATTTTGTCAACCTCAACACACAATTATAAATTTCAATTTTCACAAATATTTTCTTATTTTATCACTAAAGTATTGATTTTTCGTAAAATTTATGTTATATATAATAGTGAGTGGTGCTCAAGAAACTTTCGAAGCCTTGAGTCATTTTTTATTTGGAGGTACAATGAAGGAATATAAAACCAATATAGAACTTATAAATTATCTTATATCCAAAGGATTAATTATAAACGATAAAGAAAATTCATTAAAGAACTTAGAAAGATATTCATACTATTCCATTATAAATGGATATAAATTCATCTTTAAGAATAACGATAATAACTATAAAGAAAATACTTCTTTTGAAGAAATATTTGCACTATATGAATTTGATAAAAATATAAAATCTATATTTTTAAAATATATTTTAGAAATAGAAATAATAATAAAATCCCTTATGTCAAATACCTTAGCTAAACAATATGGTATTCAGAATTATTTAAATTCTTCTAATTTTGATGATAATATCAATAAAAATTCGATAAATATTTTTATAAAAAAAATAGAAAAAGAAATTGATGATAATTATATAAAACACCCAGCTATAAAACATTATAAATATGTCTATGGTTTTGTTCCCCTTTTGTTTTAACAAAAATTTTAACTTTCGGAACCATAAGCAAATATTATAGTTTACTAAAGCAATATGATAGACAAACTATAAGTAAATATTTTAAATTATCCGATAAATTATTGAAGCAAATCTTAATAAATCTAACTATGGTTAGAAATATTTCTGCGCATTCCGATAGATTATTTGCATATAGAAACAAATATGATATTAGCTTTAAAAACATAGAGAAAAAATATCCTAGAAAAGAAAACTTATGTAATTTATATATGATTATAAAATGTATGAAGGTATTACTTGATGAGAAAAAAATACAATGAATTTAGATACTTGCTTGATAAAGAAATTGAAAAGTTAAAAAGAAAATTTAACCGTTATTGATATAAAAGATATCTTGATAATAATGGGATATGATGTATAATATATAATCAATTTGAATATAATAATTTCAGTGGTGCTTAGAAAACTTTTGAAGCTCTAAGTCATAAAAAAATAAGATGTGTAAATATTTTACACATCTTATTTTTACTCATTTTCTCCTCTTCCTTCTGGAAGTGCATTACTAGGTAACTCAATTCTTATTCTAATTCTAAATACATAAGTTGCAGCTCTAACAATCTTACTATTTTTAAATCTTTGCCATAGTGATGGTTTAGCTTTAAATGTTGTTTCTTCTTTATAGTTATTTAATTCTTCTTGAGCTTCTTCAACTGCCTCATTAGCCTCTACTTCATTATTTTCTTCTATAGTTTGAACATTTGCTTTAACTTTTTCTTTCTTAGCCTTTACTTTTTTAGCTTTTTTCTTTGTTTCAACTACTTCTTCAATATTTTGAACTTCTGGTTCTACTTCTTCCTCTACAATTGTTTGAGTATTGTCCTCAGGTGTTGAATTAATTTTAAAGCATCTGATACTTCAATTCCTATAAAACTTAATGCTTTTGATCTATCTTCTATTCTTTCCATATCTATTTCTATATGTAAATTAGATTCAAGATTATTTGCCTTTGCTTTAAGTATTTTCATAGAGTCATTATATTTTTGTGATGTTTTTCCCTTGCATCTTCCTAATGTGTTTAAGCTTTCGATTATTTCTTCTGGGAACTTGTCTGATGCTTCTTCTACATCGGCTTTCCATCCTTCTTCTTTGTTGTCTGCTTCTTCTATAAGTTCATTTAAAGTTCCAGCTAGTGCTATATTTTCTTCTCTTTGTTTTATTAATTCTTCAACTCTTTTTGTATTTTCCTCGAATTGATTTATAGCAAATTCCACTAAGCCATAAGCAGCATTATATACACTTACAGGGAAATTTTTTTTTTTAGGATATTCTATTAAGTATGTCTTTATAGACTCTATCAAATCTTTAAAATATGTATCTTCTTCTAATTGTATTATTTTTTTTTTCTTGTTGTTCGGATTTATTAATTTTTTTGAACTTTATCTATATTTGATATTATTTTTTCTTCTGTGATTACCATTCTCACATTTACTATGCCAGACTTAGACATTGTAAACTTCCCTCCTTTGTTATTATTTTAACGTATCTTCTACATAATTCATTTTTATTATACAACACTCCCCTAAAAACTACAAGAAATTTTGCCAAACTTTTTTTTACATTTTTATGACAGAATTGTTACATTTTTATTACAGCGTTTTTAAATACTTTTCATTATTTTGTTCATTTCTACATTTCTTTTAATTTTCAAAGTAGTTGTTTTTACAAGTTCTTCGTCTGTTAATATTAATTTTTTTACATATTTATATTTAGGCATAGTCTTATTTACTTCTTTTACCCAATTCCAGATTTTTTCTTTCAAATCATCTATAGTTATATCTCCAAATTGTTTTTTTACATAGTCCTTATCATAGCATATTTTTACAGATAATGTTACATCTCCATCTCTTGCGGGCATACCAAACACCATACATTCTTTTACTAATTCTGATTTTTCTAACAGACTTTCTATTTCCTCTGGATATACATTTTTTCCGTTTTTTAATACAATAACAAATTTCTTCCTTCCAGAAATATATAAATATCCATTTTTATCAATTCTAGCTAAATCACCTGTACGGAACCATCCATCTTCTGTAAATACTTCTTCATTTGCTTCTTCATTATTATAATATCCAATCATTACAGAATCGCCTTTTGCTAAAAAGTTCTCCAACTCCCGATTTATCTGGATTATCTATTTTTACCTCTACACTTGGAAATTTCTTACCAATAGATCCTAATCTTTTTTGTTTTGTAAGTTCTGCTGCAATTACTGGTGATGTTTCTGTTAAACCATATCCTTGTAATACATTAAATCCTAAATCCCAGAACCCTTTTTTCTTTTTCAGGTGATAATGCTGCTCCACCTGCAACCATTACGCGTAAACAGCCTCCAAGGTTATCGTGAATTTCTTTAAATAATTTTTTTCTTATATCAATTCCAACTTTTAATAAACAATTGCTCAATTTTATACCTTTTTTTACAGTTGGCATTTTTTCCCTTGTCCTCAATTGTTTTCATTAGTTTATCATACATTTTCTCAAATACAACTGGCACACATATCATCGCAGTAATTTTAAAGTTTTTAAGTTCATCTGCAATATGCCTTACACCTTTTGAGAATATTATGCTTCCACCAATTGACAATGGATATAAGAATCCAACTGTACATTCAAATGTATGATGCAAAGGTAAAAATGATAATAATCTGTCTGTTTCGTCAAGTTCAAAAACATTTCTTATATCTTTTACATTTGTGCAAATATTTTTTGTGTGATAACATAACAGCTTTTGATTGATTTGTTGTTCCAGATGTAAATAGCATTATTGACATTTCTTCATTATCAATCTTAGCTTCCAAAAATTCTTTATTTCCGCCATCTAATAGTTCTTTTCCTTTTTTAGTTATCTCTTTTAAAGAATATTTGTTAAAGTCATTTTTTCTAAATCCATAGAAATGAAATATTTTAATTTTGTATTTCCTTGTTTTTGAATTTTTGCCATACATTCATCATATTTTTCTGAATAGATAATTGCCTCTACTTCTGAACGAATTATTAAACTTTCTATTTCATTTTCTGGTAGTGCTTTATCTAATGGTACTATTGTTCCTGTACCAGTTACTACTGCTAAATATGAAAGTTCCCATTCATACCTATTTTCTCCAATTACAGCAATTCTTTTTTTCCTTTTAAGCCCATTTCTATTAAAGCTGTTCCTAAGCTATTAATTTCATAGCAAAATTCTTTATATGTTACTTTTTTAGAATCTTCTAGGCCTTTTCCATCTCTGTAAAAAGCTACTTCGTCTCCAAATTTTTCTTCTGAATTTTTCATCATTTCCTTTAAATTTTCAAATTTTATGCTTCTATCTAACATCTTTTATATCTCCTTTAACCCTTTTATTACTGTATTTTCAAATTCTTTGTAAACTTTTCCAACATTAAAGCTCTCTTTATCTCTTAATTTGTATACTAAACACGAACATATTAAACCATATATTTCTGATGCATAAATCTTTTCATCTCCTGCTTTTATTTGTTTTGCATCAATTCCTTCTTTTACTATTTGTTCAATTTTTTTTTATGTATTCATATATATATTCTTTGCATTTTTGATTTCTTTGTTCATTTCCGTAAAATTGGCTTAATAAAATTGTTATTATATCTTCATATTTATCAACAATTTTTACTTGAATTAATACTATTGCTTTTATTTTATCTATATAGTTATGATATTTTGATGTTTTAATATCTACACTATTTTGTAATAGCTTTACTCCCTCAGATACTAAAAAATTAAATATCTCCTCTTTGCTTGCAAAATGATAATATAATGTTCCTTTTGCTACTCCTACTGTTGCTGTTATTTCTTCTATACTTGTGTTTTCATAACCTTTTTTCCGCGAATAATTTCATTGATGTTTCAAATATTTTTTCTTTTTGTTTTATTCAAAACTTATCCTTCTTTCTCGTTTATATTTATACTAGCTTATTATATATAAATAATTTGATTTTTGCAATAGCCTGTTTTAAATTTGAATAGATGGTCGATATTTTTTCAAAAATTTGTCAAAAAAACTTGAATTTATTTTCATTTTAGTATAGTATATATAAAAACAAAACAGGAGGATAAAAATGCCTAAGAAAACTAAAGAAATCAATGAAACAATAGAACATATAAAAGATTTATTATCTCCTAAAAAGATAAAAAAGAATCTAAAAAAACAAATAAAAAGGTAGCTTCTACTTCTGCTAAAAGCAAAAACACCACTTCAAAAACAGCAACAAAAACTAAACCTGCTTCAGAAAATAAAACTACTTCTAAAAAAAAGCTACTCCAAAAAATCTGCTTCCAAGAAATCTGTATCTAAAAAAGCCGTTCCTAAAAAAGTAGAAAAAAAAGAGAATAAACCAACAATTCATAATTTTTCACCAGAATACTACGATTTACCATACAAATATAATAAAACGGTCGTAAAAATATTAGCTCAAACACCAACAAATTTATTTGTATATTGGGAAATATCTGATGAAGATAGAGAAAAACTAAAAGAGCAATATGGAGAATATTTTTTCGAAATAACAAAACCAGTTTTAGTCATACATAATATAACAATGAATTACTCATTTGAAATAGATATAAACGATTTTGCAAACAGTTGGTATTTTCACGTAAATGATAGTAGCTGTGAATACCAAATAGAACTTGGCAGACGCCCTATCCCAATAAATTACAATTATATGCCACAATATAATGTAGAAAAAAAAAGCGGTCCAATAGCTCCAGTTCAAGTGCCATTTGTTTATATATCTTCGTCAAACGAATTAGAAGCACCAAATGACCATATTTTATTTAACAACAAAAAACAAAATATATTTTAGAAATGTAAAGACAATAAAATTATAGAAAAAGATGTTAAAGACTTTTCATTTATTGTTAAGGATAATGAATTTGTTAATGTTTATGAATTATACAAAAAACTATATAAAGATGAAATTATCGATGGTAGATTTGACAGAATGAACCCATCTTCTGGAAATCCATCATCAGGAAATTTAAGTTCTTGGTAAAACTTTAATCTAGCTTTCGTTTGTTTTGTAAGCTAGATTTTTTTACATTGTAGTTAAAGAAAGGAAAAATCAAATGCAAAAAAAAAGGATACGTAAGCTTTGTATTACACGCACATCTCCCATTTATTCATCACCCAGAAAGTAATGATTACTTGGAAGAATCTTGGTTATATGAAGCAATCTCAGAAACATATATACCTTTACTAAAAAATTTCAAAAAAAATTAGTAGATGAAGGGGTTAATTTTAGAATAACAATGTCAATGACTCCTCCTCTACTTTCAATGCTTGATAATAAATTATTACAGCAAAAGTACATTAATTATTTGGAAAATTTAATAGAATTATCTGAAAAGGAAATTAAAAGAACAGCATTTAATGAAAAAATGAATAATCTATCAAAATACTATTATGAAAGATATTCTGAGGATTTAAGATTATTTAGAGATGAATTCAAATGTGATTTAATTTCTCAGTTTAAACATTTCAAGATATTGGAGTATTAGAAATAATCACTTGTGGTGCTACACATGGTTATTTTCCAATATTATATGTAAATGAAAAAACAGTTAGAGCTCAAATTGCTGTAGGTGTTCAAACTTACGAAAGATATTTCGGTAGAAAACCTCGTGGTATTTGGCTACCTGAATGTGGATATGTTCCCGAAGCTGACAAATATTTAAGAGAATTTGGTATTGAATATATAATTACTGAATCACACGGTATTTTATATGCAAACCCTACCCCAGTTTATGGTACTCTTGCTCCAATAGTTTCACCTCAAGGCTTTACAGTTTTTGGACGTGATATGGAATCTTCTAGACAAGTTTGGAGTTCAATTAATGGTTATCCAGGCGACTACAATTACAGAGATTTTTATAGAGATATTGGTTACGAAGCTGATTACGATTATATAAAACCTTATATTGCACATAATGGTGTTAGAGTTCATACAGGTATAAAATATCACAGAATTACAGGTGATACTGATAATAAAGATATTTATGATATCCAATGGGCAAAAGATTCAGCAGAACGTCAAGCAGGACACTTCTTAAATTCTAGAACTGAGCAAATTGAAAATGCATCTCATTATATGAATAAACCTCCTATTGTTCTATGTCCTTATGATGCAGAACTTTATGGACATTGGTGGTATGAAGGTCCTTATTGGTTATATATTTTATTTAAAAAGATTTATTATGATGAATGTAATTTTGAGCTTATTACTCCATCTGAATATATGGATAAGTACCCAGAAATTCAACAATGCCAACCTTGTAGGTCAAGTTGGGGTGCAAATGGTTATAGTGAAGTTTGGCTTAATCCTTCAAATGACTATGCTCATAAACATTTACATACTGCTGGAGATAGAATGTGTGAGCTAGCCTATAAGTTTAGAGATTCTTATGATATTTTAAATAGTTTGGATAACCAAATTAAAGAACTAAGAAAAGAAAAAAAGCCTATTACTTCTATTACTTCTTCTAGCAAGTATAGAAATGCTAAATTACAAGTTCGTGCTTTAAATCAAGCAGCTCGTGAACTTTTACTTGCTCAAAGTAGTGATTGGCTATTTATTATTACTAATAATACTATGGTTGATTATGCTCACAGGAGAATTAAAGACCATATTGGTAGATTTACTAGACTTTATAATGAACTTAACTCTGGTAGAATTGATAGAAAATTCTTGAGTGAAATTGAGGAAAAAGACTGTGTCTTCCCTAATATTGATTATAGAATTTATTTATAATTTTTTATGAATACTTTCACAAATTTTGTATATACTTTTGGTAACAGGATTTGTGGAGGTGTTTTTTATGGATATTAATCGTATTAATTCTATTTTGTCTAATGATGAAAAGTTTGATGTTTTTTATGAGGACAGGCCTGTGTGGATTCAGGGCATTTCTAAGGATATGGCTAAAGTTGGGTTTGTGGATAATTTTGAGGAGATGGATGTTAGGATTTCGGAGTTGTATGAGAAGTAGGAAAAGCCTATAAAATATAGGCTTTTATTATATTATTCAATTAGTTTGTGTAAAATTTTATAAGATTACTTTAATCTATTACTCTATTAAAACATCTTGTAAAAAATAGTATTAATATAATGCTATGCGAAAGCCTATTGTATCATAGTTAATAGACGTACTATCATCATTACGACTACTAGATGGGCTATTTAAACCCGTGTTACCATAACAACCGCCTCTGCAGGCACAAGGACTACTATCTCTAAATGTCTTTTCAAATGTCCATTCCCATACGTTTCCTGCTATATCATATATATTAATTAACGAAAAATCTTCATTTGCTCCAGTTGTTAATAATATAGATTCACTTGATTTCTTTAAATATTTACAATCGATGAAATTAACTCCAAAATCTTTCGAAAATTTTGCATTTGTATTCGTTATATTACTTAAATTATTATTATAATTTCCTATACTTGTACTATCATTATTCAAATCCTTCACAATTTGCGTTCTAACATTTTCTTTATTGGTGGCATTTGCTTTGGCAACAGTTTTCTCTTCCATAAACTTTAGCACTAAATCCCACTGTACTCCAAACAACAAGCTACTTGTATAGCTTCCCGATTCCACCTGTTCCGCTAATTTTTTAGCTTGTGTTCTTGTTACATAATTATATGGATACATATTTTGTTTTGTTAATGGTGTTGTAGTTGCTGTTCCTGAATTTTTTCTATTTACTTCAATTCCAGCTTCGTATCTTCCTACCCAAAACCCTCCATTTTGATATACACTTTTTAACATTTTTTGCTTTGCTGTATTATAATCATTTTCGTTTTGATACTTTATTTTCCTCATTTACGTCGTCTTTTGCATCGTACCATGTATCGCTATAACTTGTTCCATTTCTATACACTCTTGTATATGTGTGTAAATCATCTTCTATTTTTTTATACTCATCATTCGTAAAATTAGTGATACCTAGTCCTGCTGTAGGATATACTTCAGTAGTTTTAGGCACTTCAACCCAAACATACTCATTTCCATATCCATCAGTTATAATCAATCCATCATCAATAGAATCCTCTCCTTCAATTTTAGTCGGTGCAAATCCTTCTGGTAATGTAATACCTTTATATGTTGTCTCATCTGTATTCATTAAAGCTTCCGCTTGTGCTAATTTTCTTTGTTCGTCTTTACTTGCTGTTTCTGTTTTTTCTTTAGCTTCACTTGCCCTATTCAATATTCCATTTTGCCCTGTTAGCATACTAACACTTATACCCGACAATATTAAAAAGTACTATAATTGTTACAACCAAAGCTATAAGCGTAATTCCTCTTTTATTTTTAATTTTCATCTTTTTTCCTCCGTCATTTAATTTACTAATTCTTCAAATTATTATGCGCTCAAAACCAATACCACATCCTGTAGTTTCATTTAATCATATTTTGTGCACATTTTCAATTCTTTTTTTTTACAATGTTATTCATTTGTTAATGTAATGTAATTTTTCTGTAACACTTGTAGTCTAACTACATACATATCTACTTTTGTCGATTTATGTCGAACGATTTTTCTTGACATTCCAAGCTTTCCGCCATATAATTTATAAAGATTTTTTCAAACTCGGTTAAATCTAAAAATCAAATTTATTTATATTTTATAATTATTCAAATATTAAATTAATAAATTTGTTATGATCGAACTACCCAAGTTCAAAAAAAATATATGAATAACACAGCTTTAGCCGATTGGGTAAAATTTATTATTAATCCGAAGGTGATAAATATGAATAATGAAGAAGCAAAAAAGTTTTAGACAAATTAAGTCAAAACGAACACGAAAGACGTTTAGCAGAACTACGTGAAAAATAAAAAAGGATATAAGAAACCAAATACCTTATATCCTTTTTATTTATCTAAAAATTAATTTTTTCTTTAATCAATTCTCAATCTCGTCAATTGGCATTCTAACTTGTTCCATTGTATCTCTATCTCTAACAGTAACTTGATTATCCTCTAAAGTATCAAAATCAACAGTTACACAATATGGCGTTCCAATTTCGTCTTCTCTTCTATAGCGTTTTCCAATTGAACCTGCTTCATCATAGTCACACATAAATGTTTTAGATAATTTTTCGTGTAATTCCACTGCTTTAGCAGATAATTTTTAGATAATGGTAGAACTGCTAATTTATATGGAGCTAAAGCTGGATGTAAATGTAAAACTGTTCTTGTATCACCTTCTGCAATTTCTTGCTCATCATAGCTATTGCATAAAAACATTAAAATTAATCTATCTACACCTACTGATGGCTCAATTACAAATGGTACATTTCTCTCCAGTGTCTGGGTCTTGATATGTTAAGTCTTGTTTTGTTGCTTCCATATGTCTTGATAAGTCGTAGTTTGTTCTGTCTGCAATTCCCCAAACTTCTCCCCATCCAAATGGGAATTTGTATTCTATATCTGCAGTTGCTTTACTGTAGAATGATAATTCTTCTTTTGTATGGTTTCTAAATCTTACATCTTCTTCTTTTTGCACCAAGTGATATTAAGAAGTTGTGGCAATATTCTTTCCAATATTCATGCCATTCTAAGTCTGTATCTGGTTTACAGAAGAATTCTATTTCCATTTGTTCGAACTCACGTGTTCTGAATATGAAGTTTCCTGGTGTTATTTCATTTCTGAATGCTTTACCTTGTTGGCATATTCCCATTGGTAATTTTCTTCTTGTTGTTCTAAGTACATTTTTAAAGTTTACAAATATACCTTGAGCTGTTTCTGGTCTTAGATATATTTCATTTTTTGCATCTTCAGTAACACCTTGAAGGTTTTGAACATTAAGTTGAATTTTCTAATTGATGTATAATTTAATTTTCCACAGTTTGGACAAACTATATTGTTGTCATTTATATATTTTACAGTTTCTTCATCTGACCATCCATCTGCTATTACATCTTTTCCATTTTTGCAGCCCATTCTTCTATTAATTTGTCTGCTCTATGTCTTGTTTTGCATTCTTTACAATCTATTAAAGGGTCTGAAAAGCTTGCTACATGTCCTGTTGTTACCCATACTTGTGGATTCATTAATATTGCACTATCTAATCCAACATTGTATTTATTTTCTTGTACCATTTTTTTTTCATCCAAGCTTTTTTTATATTATTTTTTAATTCTACTCCTAGTGGTCCGTAATCCCATGTATTTGAAAGTCCACCATATATATCTGAACCAGGATAAACATATCCTCTTTTTTACATAGGTTAACTATTTTTTCCATTTTAAGTTTATCATATTTTTTATTTCTTATCAAGCATTATATATAAATTTCTAAAAATTTTTTGCACGCTTTTTACTTTTAAAATTTTCCTGTCTTTTACTTTCTCTATTTTGTATGTTACTTTTTCTGTTTCCACTATTGGCTTTTCGCCATCTTTTGGAATTCTGTCTAATTTTTTTATTAGGTATCCACCTAATGTATCTACATCTTCTTCGTCTATATCAATGTCTAAAAATTTTTCTACATCATATAAAGCGATACTTGCATCAAACAAAAATGTATTATTATCTATTTTCTTGAATTTGTCAGTTTCTTTGTCATATTCATCATAAATTTCTCCAACAATTTCTTCTAAAATATCTTCCATCGTAACCATTCCAGCGGTTCCACCATATTCGTCTAATACAATTGCTATTTGTTTTTTGTCTTTTCTTAGTTCTTGAAATAGTTCATTTACTCTTTTAGTTTCAGATACAAAATATGCTTCTTTTACTAAAGATTTTATTTTTGAATTTTTATTTTTGTTTGATATTAAAAGATCTTTTATATATATAATTCCCTTTATATTATCCATATTTTCATCATACACCGGAATTCTGCTATATCTCATATCTTCTGACAATTTTTTCTATAACCTCTGCTATTGTCATATCAATATCTAACGCAAATATTTTATTTCTTGGAACCATTATTTCTGATACAAATTTGTCATTAAACTCAAATACATTGTTTATCATTTCTTTTTCTTCTTCTTCAATAGTTCCTTTTTTCCTCTCCAACATCTACCATCATTCTTATTTCTTCTTCTGTAACATTATCTTCCTCTTCCCCTGTTACTCCAAATAATTTTGATACTATATTTGTTGAAAATGTTAAAAATTTAACAAATGGTGCTGTTATAACCGAAATTGTTTTTATTACTCCTATACTTGCAAATGATACTTTTTCATAATATTTCATTGCAATTCTCTTTGGTACTAGTTCCCCAAATACTAAAGTAAAATATGATAAAATTATTGTAATTATTATTATTGATATGCTTTTCCAAGTTGAAATTGATAAACTTGGAATCCATGTATTTAATACAGGTGCTAATTTATCTGCAAATGTATCTGATGCAAACGCACTTGATAAGAATCCTGCAAGTGTTACTCCTATTTGAATTGTAGCTAAAAATTTACTAGGATTTTTAAGCATATTTTGAATTTTTTAGCCTTATTATTTCCTTCTTTTGCTTGTATGTCTATTTTTGCATCATTTAATGAAATAAAAGCAATTTCTGCAGATGCAAAAAATGCATTTATTAATATTAAGATTATTAAAATTATTATACTTCCTATCATAAAAGTCTCCTAACTAATATTTTACTTCTAACATAATTCTTTTAATAAATTGTTTAAAGCTTCTTATTTTTATATTTTTAGCAATTTTTCTCGATTTTAATTCTTTCTCAAACCAAATTTTATTTTCCTCATCTAAATCTGGTATAACTGCAAGCAAAGAGTTTGTCAAATATTGCTAAATTTTCTTTAGTCATTTTTTTTCAATGGCATTTTCTTTGATTGTTTTAAAAGATTATCAAAATGAACTAATTTGTCTTGCAATTTTTTTCTTTCCATTTCTTCATTTTGATTTCTCATTATACTATTTTGGCTTTGTACATAATAATACTCATATTTATTAATTGATACCATTGTTTTAGCTTTTAATATCATTAATGGCATTGTTGCAAAATCTTCGTGATACATACCTTTTGGAAATTCTAGTACTAGCTCTTTTTTTTATAGCATAATTCCATAAACAATCTATTAAATTATCTTTTCCAAATAATAAATTGAAACCTTTTTCTCCTGAAACTTTGTTAAAAGAATTACTTTCTTCTTTTCTCAAAACATTCCCATCTTCATCTACAAATACTGGTCTCCATTTTATTAAATCAATTTTCTGGTTTATGTATTGTTCAATATCTCTAAGTAATGTTTTTGATATATAATCATCACTATCCACAAAAATTATGTATTCTCCCATCGCCTGATTTACTCCATAATTTCTTGTATCTGATACACCAGTATTTTCTTTATAAAAATATTTTATTCTTTCATCACTTTTAAATTCTTTTACTTTTTTCTCTCAGGTCATCATCAGATCCATCATCTACTACAATAACTTCATAATCTACTGATGTTCCTTCTTGATTAGTTATTGATTTTATAGTTCTTCCTATTGTTTTTCCTGCATTATAGGCTGGTATAATAAAACTTATCATTTTTTAATTATCGTCTCCTTTATTTTTTATTTGCTATATATAATATAACTTTTTTGTTGTTTTGCCAATATTTTAGCTTATAATTTGTTTTAATTTTTCTATTATATTTTTATTAAATTCTTCTGGATTAAATTTTTCCATATTAAATCCACAATCTAAATATTTCTTCATTCCTTCATATACCCCTTTTGTACTTCTTTTCCACAACTATTCCGAATTTATCTTTTATATCTTTTTTGGCTATCTGACAGATTAGTTGTTATTATTGGCTTTCCAAGTATCATACTTTCTATAAATACAATTGGATATCCTTCAAAATCTGATGACATAATTAGGCAGTCCGATTTTTTTAAATATGGATATGGATTTGATTTTTTTCCTAAAAAATTCTATATTTTGAATATCTTTTGCGTGATTTTGGTACATTTCATTGTCTGGTCCATCTCCAACAAATATTACCCTAAATATATAACCTTCTTCATTTATTTTTTTGTAGCCTCTATTATTCTACTTAATTTTTTTGCTTTTCATCGTGTCTCCCAAGATTTATAAATGTAACAATATTATCTTTTTGCTCAAAATTTCCACTTGAATCTCTAGATTTTTGTTCAATTTTCTTGTAATCTATTAAATTATTACAATATAAACATTTTTCTTTTAATTCATTAAAATTATTTACAAATACATTTTTATCATATTCTGATACAAAAACTATTTTACTAAAATCCTTCGCTTTTACCTTCTCAAAAAAATTCTTTATATATTTTTTATCATTTTCATAAAAACTCATATAATCATTATGTACCCATAAAGCATTATTTTTGCTTGCTGTTCTCGCAACAAATGATGCAGAATAGCTGTAGGTCGCATAACAAGCCGAAAAATAAAATTTATTTTTATATTTTATTTTAAAGATTTGTTGTTTTATAAAATTTAATATTTTTCTTATTGGCATTATTTTAAAATTACTTGGTTTATATGTAATTATTTTCACATTTTGAGGAAGTTCATTTAAGAATATTCCTTCTTTTTTCTCTAAACACAATGTTATTTCATAATCATTTTTTTATGTTTTTTAATAATGTAATAAGTGCCGTTTCAATTCCTCCAACATCTAGCGAATATGCTGAAAACAATATTTTTTCATTATTTCTAATTTTCTATCCTTTCAAATGCTTTATTTATATTATCTCTTTTATACCCTTTTTTCATTAAATATGCTACCATTTCTGGCTTTTCTTGATCTTTTCTTAGTATTATTTTTTCTGCTGAATTTATCTCATACTCTATTAGTTCGTCTTTATTTTGATATATATAATCTTCTATTAAATCTTTATTTAATCCTTTTTGCTTGTAATTTATATTTTAATTCCATTATAGACATTTTCTTTAATATTTTAAAATTATTTATTGTCTTTTCAATATAATCTTCATCATCTATGTATTTAGCTTCTTTTAAATATTCAATTGCATCTTCTAACATTTCTTCGTCTATATCATTTTTAAATTTTGTCCTTACCTCGTTTTCAGTTCTTTTCTTGTATAATATATATCTTAAAATTTTAGTTTTAGCCTTATCAAATTCTTCTAATGAATACATTGTACCACTCCTAATTTCTTTGGTTATTTTATCAAAAACATTTAGTTTTTTACAACTATTAAGAACATATTTTTATAATTTTTCTAAAAATTATAGACAAAATGTCTTTTTTTGTGATATTATACTATTATTGTAAATCAAATGAAAAACTTAAGGAGGAATAATTATGTCAAAATTAATCAAAACTATATTATTATTTACTATGGTAGTAATCTTTTCATATAATTATTGCTATGGTATCGATTTGAATTTAACTGAAAATACAACAACTAATGCTGCATCTCAAAATGCACAAACGCAAGCAAATTCTGCAACTGCAACAAATTCATCAAATACAAGCAATACAAACACTAATACAAATAACTTATTCCAAAATACATCTAACAGTTCTTCAAATTCAAGTTCTTCTACTATAAGTAGTGTTTCAAATAGTCAATCATCTGGTAGTTCAACAATTACTAACCTTATAAATATAGCTTTAATAGTAATTGGTGTTTTGTTAATATTTTTGCAATAGCAATTTTAATAAGATTAAGTAAAAATTAAATTTTATCAAGCAATAAGTTGTTATTGCTTGTTTTATTTTTCAAATTTTTTCATAGTATATTTTAACCTAAAAAAAAAATAATAATATTATTAAGTTTAATTTTAAACTATTTTTTAGGAGGATAAAAATTATGCAAAAAAAGTTTTTGTTTGGATTGTTATTATTTAGTATTGTTATACTTTTAAGCTCCACTTTTACATTTGCTACAGATGAAGTAAAAAGATTCTATGGAAAAAGCTGCAAATTCTGTTAAAGATGCCGTTGGGAATGCTGAAAACGGTATAGAAAATACTGCAAAAGATATTTCTAACACGGCAAAAAATGTAACTGAAAATATGGAAAAAGGCGCATCAGAAATTACAAATAATAACAATTCTTTTATGGCAACAAATACAAATTCGGGAAACTATACAGCTAGAAGAACTGCTACTACTACAGATACCACTCTTCTAGGTATGAATTCTACAACTTGGATTTGGTTAATTTTAGCAATTGCTGCTGTTGCAATAATTGCTTTTAGTTTATTACTATACATCTAGTGTTCCAAATAGAAATCGTTATAATAATGATAACAACGAATAATTTGTTAATACTTAGCAATATATAGTAACCCTATGTGTTCTATTAAATTAATAGGACACTTTTACATAAATAAAACAATAAGGAGTATTTATGATTTTAAATTATAAAGTAGAAAAAAAGAAAGCCAAACTGTTAATAATATTTTAAAACAAAATCTAGATATTTCATCTAGGCTTTTTTAGTAAATTGATAAATAATAAACTAGTAAAAGTAAATGGTCAAATATTTGATACTAGAAATATTGTACATAAAAACGATATAATTTCTATTGACTTAAATTATCCAGAGGATAATTCCAACATTATTCCTACAAATATGAACCTAAATATTATATATGAGGATGATTCTTTTATCATTCTAAATAAACCTGCTGGAATAGCCGTACATCCTTCTTTTAGCCATTTTAATGATACTCTTTCTAATGGTTTAAAATTTTATTTTGATAAAATCAATTTACATAAAAAAGATAAGGCCTGTAAATAGACTTGATTTAAACACGTCTGGATTAATTATTTTTGCTAAAAATGAATATGTACAAGAAACTTTAATAAAGCAAATGAATAATAAAACATTTAAGAAAGAATACTTAGCTGTTGTTTGTGGTAAACTTTCTTTAAAAAAAGGAACTATAACTAAACCAATTGCAAGAAAAGATAATAGTATAATTGAAAGGTGTATTTCTAATAATGGAAAACAGGCTATTACACATTTTGAGGTACTAAAGGAATATGATACTTTTTTTAATTAAATGTGTGTTAGAAACTGGAAGAACACATCAAATTAGAGTTCATTTTGCATCAATTAACCATCCATTGCTTGGAGATGATTTGTATGGTTCAAAATCTGATTTAATAGATGGTCAAGCATTAGCTTGTTATAAACTTTCTTTTATCATCCAATATCTAAAAATTATCTATCTTTTAAATTAAATGACTGCCCTTTTGACTTCTTATAAAGGACAGTCATAAATTTAGTTTTAGCCAATTTTATTTTGACTTTCATCTATATTTTTATTAGCCTTATTATCAACATATTTTTTTGTTTTATTTTTCTTATTAGATTTATTATTTTTATTCGTCCTCTTCTTATATTTAATTTCATTTGTTATATAATTAAATACAGATTTTTCATCTAATTTATAAATTTCCTCAAGTTCTTGTGGTGTTCCGTGTTCTACAAATACATCTGGATATCCAAGATTCCTTACAATTACGTTTGGAATACGTCTTTCTGCAATTAATTCTTTCACTTCTGCACCTAAACCACCAACTAAAGAATTGTCCTCTATTGTTACAACAAAATGTGTTTTATTAATAGATTTAAGAACTGTATATTTATCAAATGGTTTTAAGAATCTTGCATTTATAACCTCAGCATTTATTCCCTCTTCTTTTAATTTCCTACATACATTCAATGCCTTTGCCACTTGATTTCCTATTGCCACTATTGTCACATCATTTCCAATTGTCAAAATATCGCTTCTTTTATATTGTATTTGAGAATGTGTTATAAATTTTTCCTTTGCTTCTCCTCCTCTTGGATATCTTATTACAACTGGCTTCTTCAAAGTTATAGCAAAATTCATCATATCTTCTAATTCCTTAAAGTCTTTTGGTGCCATTATTGTTATGTTTGGAATCACTTTAAAAAATGATAAATCTAAAATTCCTTGGTGTGTCTCTCCATCTGCTCCAACAATCCCTGCTCTATCTACACACATTATTACTGGTAAATTTTGTATACAAATATCGTGAATTACTTGGTCATAAGCTCTTTGATAAAATGAAGAATATATTGGCACAAATGGTATCATTCCCTCTTTTGCAAGTCCTGCTGCAAAGGTTAATGCATGTTGTTCTGCTATTCCTACATCAAAAAAATCTATCTGGATACTTTTCTGCAAATTTTGTTAAACCCGTTCCATCTTTCATAGATGCTGTAATTGCTACTACCTTTTTTAATTTTTTTTCGCAATTTTAACAAGCTCTTCCCCAAAAGCTTTTGAATAGTCCTTGCCTTTTTGTTTCTTTTGGCTTACCTGTTTCTATATAGAAAGGCGATGTAGCATGAAATCTATCTGGTTCATCTTCTGCAGGCGTATATCCTTTTCCTTTTTTTAGTTAATACGTGTATTAATACTGGTTCATCAAGCTCTTTTGCTCTCTTAAATATAAGTTCCATATCTTCAATATTATGACCATCTATTGGTCCTAAATACTTAAATCCTATATCCTCGAAAAACATTTTTGGTATAATTAATTGTTTAATACCTTGTTTCATTCTTTGAACAATTTTAATTATTTTTGAACCCACAAATGGTATTTTTTCTAACACTTTTTTTTCCAGATTTATTAGATATGGCATACATTTTTTCTTGCTCTTAGTTTACTTAAAAGCATATTTATTCCACCAATGTTTTTAGATATACTCATTTCATTGTCATTTAAAACAACTATTACATTTGTTCTAGAACTTCCTATATGGTTTAATGCCTCTAATGCCATTCCTCCAGTTAGTGCTCCATCTCCAATAACTGCTATTATCGAATGTTTTTTTCTTTATATCTCTTGCTTTTGCCATTCCCATAGCAGCAGATATTGATGTACTACTATGGCCTGTATTAAAACAATCTGTTTCAGATTCTTTTGTTTTTGGAAAACCAGCTATTCCATTTAGCTTTCTTATACTTTTTAGTTCTTCTTTTCTTCCATTTAATATTTTGTGTATATAAGTTTGATGCCCAACATCCCAAACTATTTTATCTTTGTTTACATCAAATACACTTTCTAGTGCTAGTGTAAGTTCAACCACACCAAGATTTGAAGCTAAATGTCCTCCATTTTCAGATACTACCTCTATTATGTATTTTCTTATATCTTGAGCCAATTTTTCTTTTCTTCTTCTGTTAATTTTTTTCAAATCTTTTTGTGTCATTTACTCTTTCTAGCATATTATCACCTTTATCTGTTATATTTTTTGTATATAATACAACATTTTTAGGCTTTTTTTCAACCTTTTCTAACCAATTTGTATTATCCTGCCACTTTCTTTAACCTTAATTTTTCTGCATATTTTAAACTTATTTCATTTATTTCTCCTGAAGATATTCTTGCAATTTCACTTATTTTTTTCTTTTTCGCTCAATTGTTTTATAGATGTTGCCGTTCTATCATTTACAATATTTTTGCTTATAAAATAATGGTAATCTGCAACCGCTGCTATATTTGGCAAATGCGATATACATAAAACTTGATGTTTTTCAGCAATTTTTGATAATTTCTCTGCTACAGCATTTGCTGCTTTTCCGCTTATTCCTGTATCTATTTCATCAAAAATTAAAACAGATGTATTATCAGTTTTAGCAAGTACTGTTTTTATTGCAAGCATTATTCTTGACATTTCTCCTCCTGATGCAATTTTGCTTAATTTTTTTCATCTTCTCCAACATTTGTTTTTATGAAAAAATACCACTTTATCTTTTTCCGTTTTCGTAATACTCTTCCTCAATATAATCTGTATGAATATTTACTACTGCATTCTTCATTTCCAAATCTTGTAAATTCTTATTTATTTCTTTTGATAATTCTATTGCTTTTTTCTCTCTTAATTTATGAATTTCTTCTGCTAAATTATCTAATTTTTTGTTACATCTTTTTTGCTCTTCTTTTAGGTTATTTGTATATTCTTCTAGATTATCAATTCTATATTTCTTTTTCTACTTCTTCTTTATATTCTAGAATCTCTTTTATTGAATTTCCATATTTTCTTTTTAGAGAAAATATTAGGTCTAGCCTTTCTTCAATTTGTTTTTGTTCGTTTTCATCAAAATCTACTTCGTCCTTATAATTTGTTATATCTCTTGACACTTCTTGTAACTCGTAATACGCACTTTTTAAGTTATTTGCAGTTTCTTGATATTTGCTATCAAAACTTTCTATTTTTTTTCTAAATTTCTTATACTGTTACTTATTATATCTATTGCATTTTCTCCAATAGCTAAATCAACCTCTTGCAATGTTTTTGCTATTTTTTCTGCATTTACTATTAATTTTTGTTTATTACTTAGCTCTTCTTCTTCCCCATCTACTAATCCCGCTTCTTCTATTTCTTGAAATTGATATTTTAGTAAATCTAGCTTTCTTTTGTCTTTTTTTTTCATCTCCATAATTTTCTTTTAATTCTTTTTTTTATTTCCAAATATCTTACATATTGTTCTTTGTATTTTTCCTTCAAGCTTTTTTATATCTTTTCCTATAAAATTGTCTAAGTATTTTAAATGTTCCTTATTATCTAATAAGTTTTGACTATCATTTTGTCCGTGTATTTCTATTATTTTTTCTCATAAACTCTTTTAATTCGTTTACTGTTACCATTCTTCCATTAATTTTACACATATTTTTGCCATTTACATTTATTTCTCTTGATATTATTATTGTTCCGTCTATTGCATTTTCGTTTTCTGGCTCATATAGGGCAACTTCTACAAAAGAGTTTGTTTCTCCTTTTCTTATCATTTCTTTTGAAAATCTTCCACCAGATATTATATTTAAACCTATTATTAAGCTTTTTTCCTGCTCCTGTTTCTCCTGTTAGTACATTTAGAGCTTTTCCTAAATCTATTTCTATGTCATCTATTATTCCTATATTTTTTATGTGTAAATTTGTTATCATTTTTCTATACCTCCAAATTTTCGTTTTATGAATTTGTGTTTGTATAGATTATATATGATTTTTGATTTTTGTCAAGAGTTTTTATGAAACTTTTTTTTCGTTTTCTGTATTGGCACAAAAAGAACCGGTCCAAATAGGTCCGATTCTTTCCATTTATGAGCACCGCCTTATATAAATTTATCAATCTTAATCACAAATCTACCTTTTCTAGTATTGCCAGATATCTCCTTAAATACAAATCTTCCTTTTCCTCTAATAGTAATTATATCTCCTACTTTAACTGATTTAGAAGCTTTTTGTTTCGTTTTTAAAGTTCAAAAAAACTCTTTCTTGTTCAAGCATATCAACTGCTTTATTTCTAGAGGTTCTTGCTAACTTGCAACAATATTATCCAGTCTTAAAGATGCAACAATTTCAGTAATTTCCACTTTTTTGAGCTTCAATTTCCTGTAAATCTTCAATATCTATAACCTCAATATCTGCTGATGAGAATCTAGTTAGTGAACCTAGATTTTGAATTAAAAATTTTTGTACTTCATTTTTAATAACAATTTCTGCACCTTTTAGATTTTACCGAAATGTCTCCTATTTTTTTCTCTTTCTACACCTAGTTTCATTATAGCTCCAAGGTATCTTCTATGATCATATTCTTCGTCTAGTGCTATAGGTAATGTGATTTTTATTACACTTATCATTTTCGAATGATTTTTTTCTTGTCATTTCCTCTGTAAGTTTTTCCGGATATACAATTAATATTTTTCTTTCTGCTTCTCCTGCTCCTCCAAAGAAATAGTAATTTTTGAAATTTATTCTTTTTAAGAATTTGTCTACTAGGTCTTGTTCTGCTAGATTTAAGAAGTCTGTGCATTCTATTTTATTTTTGCTTTTGCAAAAAGTCTATTTTGTCTAGTACCACTGCTAATAGTAGTTTGTCCTCTTGATTTTTATAGTCTTTAAGTAGTTCTTGTTTGTTCATTTTTGGTCAACTCTCTTTCTTTTTTTGTGATTATATTGTACTAAAAAAAAAAAAATAGCAATAGGTGTTGCTATTCTTTCTTTTTATATATTAATAATGTAACTTTTAGTCCAAATCACTAAAATAATACTACCCTAAATCCTAGATAATTTAGATTATAATTAATATTCCCTACAGAGCGATAGTTTGCCGGATATTTCGTGCTTTTATCAATATATCCACCACCTCTATGTGTACATGGGTTACCAGTATCATTCGTTTTTTCTAAAGTCCATTCCCACGAATTTCCAGGCATATCATATATATTTTGTAACTTTATTTTATCAGATGCTCCTGAAGTAAGAATACTTGATCTTGTTGTCAATTTTATTTTATTTTTTACACAATCTTCCAAATCACTATCATAATTGTACCACTTTCCGTAATCTTTCGTAGACATATACATTCCTCTATTTAATGAAACTATAGAATTACTATAATTTCCAATTGTTTCACTATCCTCTGTCAACTTCTTCTTTATCTCCGAATCTTTTGCGCTATTCTTATTTTCAATATATTTTAATGCTAAATCCCACTGTACTCCAAACATCAAACTACTTGTATAACTTCCTGCTTTTACTTGTTCCGCCAAAACTTTAGCTTGTGTTCTCGTAACATAAATATATGGATATAAATTAGCTTTAGATAATGGAGTTATTGTTGCTACATCATAACTTGTCCTCCACTTTTCAATTCCAGCCTCATATCTTCCAATCCAAAAACCACCATTTTGATATACACTTTTTAACATCTTATGTTTCAAATCATTATATTCTTCCTCATTTTTAAACCAGCCATCTGTACTATCTGGATAATACTCATCTTTATACTCTGTTCCATTTCTATAGTCACTTGTATATGTATGTAAATCTTCTTCTATTTTTCCATACTCATCATTAGTAAAATCTGTTACACTTAATCCTACAGTTGGATACACTTCTGTCGTTTTAGGTACCTCCACCCAAACATATTCATTACCATATCCATCAGTTATAACCAATCCATCGTCAATAGAATCTTCTCCATCAATTTTAGTTGGAGCAAAACCTTCTGGCAATGTAACACCTTTATATGTTGTCTTTTCTGTATTCATTAAAGCTTCTGCTTGTGCTAACTTCCTTTGTTCATCTTTACTTGCTATTTCCGTTTTCTCTTTAGCCTCTACTGCCCTATTTAATATTCCATTTTGCCCTGTAAGCATACTTATACTAATGCCGTGCCAAAATTAACAAAACAATTATCGTTACAACCAAAGCTATAAGTGTAATTCCGTTTTTCCTCTTAAAATTCATTTTCTTTTCCTCCGTCATTTAATTTACTCATTTTTCAAATTATTATGCACTCAAAACCAATACCACATCCTATAGTTTCATTTAATCATATTTTGTACACATTTTCAATTCTTTTTTTGCAATGTTATTCATTTGTAAATGTAATGTAATTTTCCTGCAACATTCGTAGTTTAGCTACATATATAATCTATAAATAACCTATAATTTTTAATTAAACAAATTTGAAAAAACATCCCGAAAAGAACAACTTTAAAAATACTGTTCTTTTCGGGATTTCTATGTTTAACCTCTACCGCATCCGCAGCATCCAAAATTAGTAAATAAAAGTAAAAAGATAATTATAAAAAACAAAATCTCACTGTCATTACCACCGCTAAATAATCCATTTAAAAATCCACCATTATTACATCCACCGCAACAACGATTGTTGTTGTCTTGCATATTTATACTATTTTCTGGCATAACAAAAACCTCCTTTTTAATTTACTTTATATTATGAAATAACATTGTCTTTGGTTACAAAAATGTGGTATAATGTTTACATTAAATAAAAAAGGAATGAAAAAAATGATAGAATTACTTTCTCCTGTTGGAGATTTCGAATGTTTAAAAGCTGCCGTACAAAACGGAGCAAACGCAGTATATTTTGGAGCAAAATCATTTGGAGCAAGAGCCTTTGCCTCAAATTTTGATGATAATACCTTAGAAGAAGCAATAAATTATGCCAAACTAAGAAATGTCAAAACTAATTTAACACTAAATACTTTAATAAAAGAAAAATGAATTTGAAGATGCATTTAATATTGCAAAAAAAGCTTACAAATTTGGAATTGATGCAATAATAATTCAAGACCTAGGTTTGGCAACAGAGCTTATACATAGAATTCCAAACCTTCCAATACACGCAAGTACTCAAATGACTATACATAATTTAGAAGGTGTTAATCTACTAAAAGATTTAGGATTTAAAAAAGAGTGGTGTTATCAAGAGAACTTTCTTTAGAGGAAATTCAATATATTTGTAAAAATACAGATATTGAAATAGAAGCCTTTATTCACGGAGCACTTTGTATTTCGTATTCTGGTCAATGTTTATTTTCGAGTATGATTGGTGGACGTTCTCGGAAATCGTGGAAAATGCGCACAAACTTGCAGACTTCCTTATGAATTAATTGAAGAAAATCAAAACAAATTAACATCAAAATTAGATAAAGGCTATTTACTAAGTACTCGCGATTTATGTAGTTTAGAATACCTACCAATGTTAATTGATGCAGGTGTTACGTCTTTTTAAAATCGAAGGAAGAATGAAAAGTCCTGAATATGTTGCAACTGTTACTAAAAATATATAGAAAATATATTGATTTAGCTTTAGATAAAACAAAAACATATAAAATTGAAAATAGTGATAAAATTAAGCTAATGCAAGTCTTTAATAGAGGCGGATTTTCTGATGGACACCTAGATTCAAGTGAAAATCGTAATCTTGTGTTTAAGGAAAAACAAAATAATATGGGACTATATTTGGGAAAAATTTCTAAATATAACAAAAATAAAGGTATTGTAACTTTAGCTGCTCAAACCGATTTATCTGTTGGAGATTCCATCACTTTTGAAAAAAGAACCTACTAAATATACAGTATCAGAATTGCTTGATAAAAATCAAAATATCAAAAAAGCTAGTTTTAACCAAACTGTTTCTTTTGGAAGGATGAAAGGAAATATAAATGTTGGAGATAAGGTTTATAAAATAGCTGATAAAAAACCTTTCTGATGAAGCCAAAAATAGTTATTCAAAAGAAAACATAAAAAATAAATTAGATTGTAATTTGGAAATAAAACAAAATCAAAAAAATAAAAGGACAAATATATTGTAAGCAATTTAATTGTAAAATAAATTACGTTTATGACTATATTCCAGATATTGCACAAAAAGGCAAACATAACCAAAGAAACTATAATTTCTAAATTCAACAAAACCCAAGATACTGAATTTGAATTTGAAAATTTTGATATAACTTTGGATGACAACCTATTTATTCCTGTTTCTGTATTAAATGATATTAGACGTACTGGAATAAATATGATTAGAAAAAAATAATTCAAAGTTTTAAACATACAGATAGCAAAAATTTAAAATTAGATGTACATTTCCTTGAAAAATCTAATGAACATAATAATCCTCAAATTTCTCTATTACTAAATGATTTAAACCAAATTTAGATTTTTTTCAAAATTAGAAAAAAGTTGATAAATTATATATACCTTTAAAATATTTTATAAATGATAAATATCATAATACCTTAAAATATTTTTCAGATAATTTTAATTTATATATTCATATGACAACAATTATAAGAAAACCAAAAATTGAACTATCTAAAAAAATTATAGAAAAAAAGCTATAAAAGAATTTAATATAAAAGGTATTGTTATATCTAATTTATCACAATTAAAACTACTTCCTCAAAACAATAAAAAACTTGATATTGTTGGAAATTATACATTAAATTTATATAATACCTTTTCCGCTAAAAGTTTAAATGATTTAAATTTTGGGGCAGTTACAATTTCACCAGAATTAGATGAAAATGGAATTTTAGATTTATGTAATAATCCTTTTGAACATAAAGAATTAATTGTTTATGGAAAAATCCCTGTTATGACAATGAATTATTGTGTTTTAGGTAAATCTAACAAATGTTATAAAGATTGTAAAAAACTTTGCAATTCGAATAATAAATATTTTCTAAAAGACAGAATGGGATTTTTGTTTAGAGTTGTTCCTGATAATTTACAAACTATTAGCACAATTTATAATACTAAAACAACTTCTATTGATTTTGATAATTTTAATGTCGATTTTATTAGAATTGATATTTTGGATGAAAATATTGATGAAATTAATAATATTATTCATACTGTAAAGGATGGTAAACGTTTTGAAGGTAAAAGATTTTACAAATAGTAATTTAAGAAGAGAAATTTAAATAAAAAACAGGAGGTTACTCTCACCCCTCCTGTTTTTTGGTTTACAACATAAACAATATTAGAATCACCAGTAAAAATGTAAACCAAATTGCTTCACAGCGAACTCCATCTCTCTCAAACATACCTGTGTCATCATTCCAGGTATGAGAAAAAAATAATTCTTCGAAAAATCCGAGTTCCTCTTCAGCTTTTGTTTTAGGATTTTCCATAAATGTCCTCCTTTTTTATTGTGTATATTAACTGGTTCTCTTCAATTATACCACACTCCCCAATCAATTTCAATTAATCAAAATTTTCTAAAATTCAAACTCTCTTATCTCACAATTTTCCATCTTGGCACTTTCAATCGTACCATTTTCATCTTTTCCATTAAAATAAGCATTAATTGCTCTACATACTCCTGCGTGAGTTACAATTAAAATATCTTTTTCCTGCTCTTTATTTTTTTATTTCATCTAAAAAATTCCACACTCTAGCACATACATCTTTTATTGGTTCAATGTTTCTTTCATTAGAATTTTCTGTATAATTGTGTATCTTCTCCCAGCTCTCAATCATTTCTTTTTATTTCATCTTTAGTTTTTCCCTCAAAATCTCCATACCCACGTTCTTCTAAGGCTTTATTATATATAATTTTGCACTTTTTATCTTCGTTTACTATTTCAGCTGTTTTTCTTGCTCTTTTTAGTGGCGAACAAAAAATTAAATCTATATTGCATTTATTTATTTCTTCTTTTGCTTTTTCTTGCCTGTTCTATTCCTGTTTCATTTAATTCTATATCAGTCTTTCCTTGTGTCTTTTTTTGCTAAATTCCAATCTGTTTGACCGTGTCTTATAACATATACTTTCATTACACATTACCTCCTTCGTTAATTAGGGTTAAAATATATCATATTTGTTTAAATTACACAAGTATATTTTGACTTTTTATGTAAATTATATTATAATATAATTTATGTAAAATGCAGTATAATAATTCGATGGAAACTTTTTCCAGAAAGGAGATTTTATGTGTTACAAAGAAAAAAGACGGTATTTAGTAACAACTCTTTTATGCATTTTAGTACTAATTTCTACAAACTTTCAAACCAGCGTAGCAGCTCATATGCTACAGTACCCTTGTGTTTCGGATGAATCATCTATTATAAACAAAAGTGATTTATCAATAATTGAAACATCGGAAGCAACTTTAAGACAATATGATATCTATTTATATGTTGAATTATCAACAGAAGGTGAATGTTTTCAATCCTCAACAGATATGTTAGCCTATAATTTATATAATGATATTTTTTCAGACAATCAAAAAGGAATAGTTATTGCTTATTCTTTTTATGAGCAGTTTGAAGGATATTATTCTATAAAATTAGGAAATGACACATCTCTCGATGAATCACATATGAGGAATATTATATCAGACGGATTTAACAAATATGGAACTGAATCGGAGTGGATTACTTCTACTTATAAAGATTTAGTTAAATATGTACATTCCGTAGAAACAAAGGAAATTAAAGCTGAGGAAAAAGAGCAACGTTTAATTGAACGTGAATCCAAACCTCGTACTTTCAATCCTTTTTTAGGGGCCATTTTCATTGTTATTATAATTGCAATTATTGCTACAATTAATCATTTAAAAAACAGAATAACAATAGAAAATCAAAAAGATGAAATATCAGATAAACAAAAGCAAATTGATGATATGAATGATGGTTTTATTGCTTTAAGTAATGCTTTACGCGTTATTTTGGATTTAGCCAAAAAGGAACAATCCCAAAGAGAAAGTCAATATGAACCTCTTCAAATTGAAGAAAAAGGAACTGATAGAATAGCACAAGAATTTTCTGGAAAGTATCAACAACTGCTAGATATTAAAGCTGAGGCTAGTAATTTTTATAAATTAAAAGATGCATTAGACGAATTCAATGCGCTGCCTCCAGAATCCCAATCATCAATTAGCATCGATATTTCAAAAATTGAAACCCTATACAAAAAAAAGTGCAATTGAGTATTCAAAACAAATCGAAGATTTAATTCTTCTTAATTGCACACAGTACGAAAATACTCCTGATTATTTCAAGCACTTAGGTACTGAAATCGAAATTTGTACAAAAAAATCACCTGCCTATATTAAAGAACTTGTTTTTAATGACATTCTTAATAAAGTAAAACCTTAATATATGCAGCAAAACGGCCCTCGAAAATCGAGGGCCGTTTTGAAAATACACAATTACAAAACTATTTAGATTCTTTTTAAAACTTTATTTAGTGTTTTTACATCAACACTTCCTTTATAAAAGTCTTTTTGTGAACAGCCAGCTCTGCCTCCTCCCGCACATGCGCAGGCACAAGCACAAGAACTATGTGCACAAGAGCTATGAGCACAACTCGAATAATAGTGTCCTCCACCAAATCCTGAGCCTCCGCCATAGTCATCAAATATTACTACCAAAATTCCTATAAAAACAACAATCACAACAATAACTATCAATATTACTTCTCCAACTCCTATACCTGAATCGTCACTAGCTTGTTCGTCTTTTTTTACATTCCAAGCTTGTAAATCATAATATACTTCTATTGGAAAATGTTCTCCTTCTTTTAAGGCTTTCCTTCTGCCATTCAAGATAGCTTCCATTCATATTATATCCGCTACTTGCTGATTGAGCTTGATTCACATTCCATCTCAAAGTTAATTTGTCGATCTTCATACTATCAAACCAACCAGGAGTAAAGTTGTAACGTATCTGCTTTTCATCATCTAATATTCTATACATATAAGATTGATGAATTGAAAATGCCATATGAATATAGGCATCTTTATAATACTTGTCCTTTAACAAAATCTTAACATATGAGCCATCACTATTGTGATAGTCATCTGTATACTCAATTTTTTTCAATTGTTTCACGGCTTCTTGATTTTATTTCATCAACATGCTTATTAGGTATACCAAAATCTACATATGTTAAAGGTTCACCATCATCTTCAACAACGTGCCATATCAAATCATACGAAATATCTAATGTTCCATCATTCCGGACATCAACAGTTATTGTATAATCTTTTAATTCATCTACAGGATTTGCTGCATTTACTTTTACTGCTGAAAATGTAAATATCCCAGCATACAAAAGAACCAGTGTAAAGATTGCATTTAAGATTTTCTTCATATCTTTTATTTCCCTTCATTTAAAACATTTCTAAATTGACAGTTTGAATTATTCTTTATAACTTGTTTCTTTATCTTTTTGGCCTTTCTAGAGTCCCAAATTTCATCCCACTTAAGAGATAAAATATTGCCCAAAGATGCGTTTTCCCCAACCAGCTTTGGCAAGGTACAACATTTCCATTAGGCGCAATTGCCATATTTGAAATGCAAGCACCACAGCACGGAACCTCTAAATTCATATCTCTTAAGATACTTTCTGGAACCTGCCCTGGAGAAGTAAATGAAATTTCCATACCACTTTCAGCGCAATATTCTGTTGCTTCCTTAAGAATTCGTATTAATCCTGCAGCTGTAAGCTCACTTTTTTTCGCACTCTTCTGTTGTTGCATTTCCAGTTGGGATAACTCCTGAACAGGTTACATAAATTACACCTAATTCATGTAAAAACTGCAAAGTAGAAACATAATCTTGATTGTTTGAAACAATCGGCGTGTTTATACTGACATTTAAACCTTTTTCAATTGCATTTTTAATTCCTTCTACAGTCTTTTCCCATCCGCCTTCAATTCCAACTAATTCATTGTGAATCTCCGGATCTGAAGAATAGAATGTAATTTGAAGAGAATCAAGGTCCGCATCATAGAGATCTTGGCAATAACTTTTATCGGCAAGTTTTAACCCATTTGTATTCAAACGAGTCACAAATCTTCTTGCCATCGTTATTAATTCAACCAGATCTTCTCTTCTTGTTGGTTCTCCGCCTGTGAAGGTTACCTGTGACACATAAGCTTCATTCCAAAGCTTATTTAAAATATCATTCCAGTCGTTTGTAGTTAACTCTGGAACCTCTGCCTGTGTCTGACCAGCAGCATAGCAAATTTTGCATTTCTGGTTGCAATTCCACTTGCCCTCCTTAGTCATCGCACTAACCATTAAATCCATTCTTAATGGTCCAGCCATTTTGTCAGCATAATCTATTATAGACATACTAACGTCGCTTTTTACTTCTTCGCCTTTGGCAATCGCAATCATTGTTCCCAGCATTTCATTAAAATCTGCTTTGAACCTTGCTTTAAAATGACATGGGTAAATTTTCTGCATTCTAATACAAACTTTTCTTAGAATTTCTCTCAAATCGTTTTCAAGGATTTCCTTTCCTTCAAATTTGTTTACCTCTCTAATAAACATTGAAAGAAGTATTGTCCAAGATGAATTTAATGTTATTAATCTCCATCCATTCAAAACGACAATCGCAGGCATTGCTCTTTTTCCTTTTCTTGCAGGAACTAAGTGAATTCTAACCGCTCCAGGTCCTTCCGGATTAAGTGTTGTACTTTCTACACACTTAATCCCATTTAAATACCGAAGTGCACGTTTGTTTCTGATTTTGTTTTTCATAATGAAATCCTCCTTATAATTTTTTCAATGTGCATTTTTTGAAAATACATTAAAATAAGCCAAATAAATCTGCTTTTATTGTATTTTCTGATTGTTTATAGTAACTTATATATTATACTATATTTACATAATTTATTCAAGTATATTTACACACACTCCTTATACTTCGTGTTTTTTACTAAGCTCTATAATCAAACTCATATCATCATCTTCAGCTGCCTTATTTTTCCTAATTGCTCCACATTTCTTGCACTTAAAAATAATAACATATCCTTTTTTATTACTAATTTCTAACCCTATAGGTTCCAAATCTCCGTGACAATTTTCTTCTCTATCCCCTGGATTTATATCAACGTGTTTTGAGTGTAAACAATATGGGCAATGATTTCTGCAAGAATACCCAAGCTTTGGCACTTTTTTTTTCCACAATTTTCGCATATAAACTCTTCATCAATTACTGTAAAATTTCTTGGCATAATCTTTTCCTTTCTTTTTTTGAAATGGGACGGTTCCTTTTTCAAAAAAAGAACCGTCCCAAATTCAAAATTAATACTCAAAATATCCTCCACCTAAGAATTCTTTAAGCAATGAATTAGCTGGTATATATTCTGAAGGTATTGGTTCAAAATATTTTAATATATTTATTAATCTAACCGCTTCTGCGTGTTCTCTCTTATCTGTTGTTATAGCTTGTAATAAAGGTAAAGCAATATTTTTTAAGTGCTGCTATTTCATAAATTAAAGATGTATTAAACATACTATCTGCTGTTTCTTGGTATGGGAAAATGTTAACTCTTTCTCCCCTATTTACTTTTGGCCAAGAATCTAAAGTATGTTCTGCACTATAATTTCTAAATTGATAGTCTCTTACAATTCTTCTTATCAATCTTGAATCTGTTGTTGAAATCCTATTTAATCTATCCATATTTAATACTGTTAAATCACTAATATAAACTTTATATTTATTTTCTTTTGGTATTTGTGATGTTAATTTATCATTTAGACAATGAATTCCTTCTATAACTAAAATTTCATCATCTGCCAAATGCATTGTTTTTCCTTTATATCTTTTTGTTCCAACAGAAAAATCAAATTCAGGACATTCTATTGTTTCTCCATTTAATAAAGCTGTTAGATGATTATTAAATAGTTCTAAATCAATTGCCTCAATATTTTCAAAATCATATTCTCCATTTTCATCTTTTGGAGTATCTGGTCTTTCTACAAAATAATTATCAACTGAAATTGTAACTGGTTTTAAACCATTTATTTTTAGTTGCAAACCTAATCTTTGTGCAAATGTTGTTTTTCCTGATGATGATGGACCTGCAATTAGAACCATTTTTACATTTTTTCTTTCAGCTATTTTATCAGCTATTTGAGCTATTTTCTTTTTCATGTAAGGCTTCTTCTAACATTATTAGATTTTTTATATTTCCGTGTTTTATTATGTTGTTTAATTTATAAATTGTTGTTACATCTAATATTTTATGTATATCATTATATTCATCTAATGCCCAATGTAATTTTTTTGTTTCTTGGTATCGTGGCAAAGTATTTGGATTGCTACTGCTTGGGTATCTTAATAAAAATCCATCATCATATTGAACCAAATCAAAAATCTTTGTAATTCCTGTACTTATTGCAATATCTTCATATATGTAATTATAGTAATCCTCACAATAATACATATTTATATCTTCATTATTTTCTAAATCTAACTGCAATCTTCCTCTTGATGAATCTTCTTTTGCATAAAGCTCTTCCGCTTCTTTTCTTGTTAATTTCTTTTGAATTATAGGTAAGTTTTCTGCTATAATTTTTTCTCATTTCATTTTCTACATTTGTTAAAAGCTCTGTTGTAACTTCCATATTATCTATTGAACAAAACATTGAATATGCAAGTTGATAATTTACTCTTATTTTTGCCTCTTTATATAATTTATCAAATGCCTTTGCCATTATATAAATAAGTGTTCTTCTATATATTTTCATACCACCTTGTGTTGCAATATTTACAAGTGATACAGTTCCATCTTCTTCTAGAACATAATCTAACCTTTTATATTCATTATTATATTTTGCTCCAATAATTGGAATTTCACTTTTTTCGATTTCTTCTTTAAATGCTTCTTTTATGCTAGTATTTTTTGAAATTTCTCTTTCTTGTGAATTGTATATTATTTTCATATTTACATATATTCCTTTCTTTTTTTATGTTAAAAATTTACTATGCTTAGTATAACATTTCAAAATTAATTAGTCAAATATTCTTTAATTCCCCGAAAGCCTTCCAATTTATGCACTTATTGACATTTTTTTACAATTGTTATATAATAGAAATAGTGTAAAAACCGTTCTTTCTAAGGAGGATATGCTATGAATAATAAAATATGTAAAAATTTAACAAAAATATTAATAATTTTAATAATAGCATCATTTTTAGGAACTCAAGGTCAAATTGTATATGGTATGAGTTTTGGTGGCGGAGAATTTCCACCAGCACCTTCTGGTGGCGGTGGTGGCGGTGGAGGAAGCCCATCTACCCCTTCAACTCCAACTCACCCAGATGCACCTAATAGTGATCAATCTATTATCTGCCCACACGTAACAGTTCGTGGATTTACAGGTTCTGTACAAGAAGTAATCGATTCTGTAAATGATACAACTATCGGTAGAAATACTTTAGGCGCTGAAGATACCAAAACACAACCTCTTAACTATGATGATGTTAAAGTTACTGTATCAAAAGAAGATGGTTCAGGAGCTTTTTACAGTAAATGTTGGTAGTGACGGTACCTACTCTGCAGATCTATTAAGCCAATGGGGCGGCGGAACTTATAACTATACTGTTACATACACATACCCTGATGTTAAGGTTTCTGATATTAACAATATAAATTCAGTAAATGATGCTAAAAAAATGCAAAATAAATTAAGATACAATAGCCAAGATTATGAACACAGCACCGAAAAATATACATCAACAATAATTAAAGATGGTAAAAATGGTGTGGCTCAGGTTATTTTAGCACTAGACTGTTCAGACAGTATGAATGAAGAAATAACAGTTAATGTAAATGAAAATGGTAAAACAGTTCAAAAAAAAGATGAAAAAAATCGATATTGAAAAACAGGTAGCTCAAAATATTATAAATAGCTTACTTGCAGAAAGCAAAAAATATTTATATTGGACTAGTTGTATTTACTGGAGAATATTATAGATATGTGGGTTTAACAAATAATAGTGAAACATTATCTAAAGCTTTAAAAAGTAATATAGAAATAAGTCAATACTATACCAACATTGTTGGCGCATTAGATAAATCTTATGAATCATTTGCTAATAATGACAAACCAGAAGATGCAAATAGATATATATTCTTATTATCAGATGGTTTACCTACATCAGATGGAGATAGCTCACATGCTCTTTATGCTGCAAATTCTAATGATTCAGCCTTAATTGCACAAAATAATAGAAGATTACAATTAATTGCAAAATCAACTAGGGAAAAAATCTTAAACCTAGAAAATAAAGGAGTAAAAATTTATTCGGTTATATCTCAAGAAGGATTAGACAACAATGATAAAGAAATGTTTTCTTATATATTTGAAAACCATAATGAAAATAACCATGTAGAAAAAGTTGACAATATTTCAAATGTGACAAAAAATATAATTAATGAATTTAAACAATTTGTTACTAAAGACCTACAAATTGTAAATACGCGCTATTCTGCCACAACAAATACAAACCACAGATCAGAACAAGGCAAATTAAATAATGAATATTTTAATTATGCAAATACTGTAAATTTACAAGCTTTAGATATGTCAATAGAAGATGCAACAAGTGTAGCTAAATTTAAAGAATATGCAAAAAAAACTTGTTGAAAATAGTTCTTTAACAGATACTATAACAGTAAAATCATCTATTACAGTTGTATATGACCCTCCACATAATCCTAGTGAATGGGATGTAGAAATTGGAAAAAAACGATGATGGCACTCCAATATATGAGCATCACAAATGCACATATACGGAAGTATATTACTCAGGACCAGAAATTTACTTTAAAGAAACTTCCAATATATAGTTTAACACCTGCTATTTCAATTACAAATATGGATGTTACTGCAAGTAATGGTACAAAAATATTTTCCGAATCTGCACCATCTGAAAATCCAACAGATTTAATAGCTTCCCTAGATCCAACTATGCTTTACGGAAGTGCTGTTACATTAAGATATGCTCTTACTATTACCAACTCTTCACTATATACAGATACAGAGCAAATTAGAATGATAGTATATCTTCCTAAAGGATTTGACTATAATGATGGCACATTATCTGCAATTGGAATTGGTGAAAATAATATATCAACAGATTTATCTGATAAAGTTAGCATTCCAATGGTAGCAACTCCTAGAAATATTACTAATGTTGGTCGTTCTCTTCCAGATTTATTCTCGACAAAATTACTAAATGCTATTAAAAATAGCTCCCAAAAAAGCAGTTATAGTTAATATAAACTTAAAAAATTCTGGATTTGAATTACTACAAAATGGTAAAATACAAGTAACTTTTGAAGCAAGTAAACTTTTAGGAAAACTTAATGCTGATGATTCCTTATACAAAGGTGAAACAGAAATTTTAACATATGCAAACAGCTCAGCAAAAAGAATGCAATATAAATCTACTACAAAACCTAGTCAAACTGTAGTAGCTATAGCTGGAAATCTAAACGAAAATTACAAATCTGCAGAGGAATTAGACTTTAGCGAATCTTCAAATGGTGGTAGTATAATCCCTCCTACTGGAAAAAAAATAAAAATATGTTAAAAATTTATATACCATTAATAACACTAGCAGTTTTAGCTATAACAATTACTAAAAAAAGAAAATAATTCTAAACCAATAAGGTTATAACCAACCTTATTGGTTTTTATTTAATTAATAATGTCATAAACTAAAAACTCCTTCATATAAATTACTAAAAGCAAGTACAACTATTTTTAATGTACATAGGAGGTAAAAAAAATGGAAAATCTCGGATTATACCAAGATATTGCAAAAAAGAACACAAGGTGACATATATGTTGGGGTTGTAGGACCTGTAAGAACTGGAAAATCCACTTTTATAAAGAAATTTATGGATTTACTTGTAATTCCAAACATTAATAATGACTACAAAAAAGAACGTGCCAAAGATGAACTCCCTCAAAGTGCAGGTGGAAAAACAATTATGACAACAGAGCCAAAATTTGTTCCAAATGAGGCAATTGAAATTACAATAGATAATAATTTAAAATTGAAAACAAGACTTGTAGATTGTGTTGGATATTTGGTTCCAAATAGTATCGGATATCTTGAAGATGATAAACCAAGAATGGTTAAAACTCCTTGGTCTGAAACCGAGATTCCATTTGAACAAGCAGCTGAAATCGGCACCAAAAAGGTTATTGAAGAACATTCTACTATTGGTATTTTAATTACAACAGATGGAAGTTTTACAGAAATTCCAAGAGAGGACTATATTTCTGCCGAAGAACGTGTCGTTTCAGAGTTAAAAGCAATTAACAAACCATTTATAATTTTACTTAACTCTGAACATCCAGAAAATTCTGATACTAAAAATCTAGCAGCTAATTTATGTGAAAAATATGGTTCAACTGTTCTCCCTATCAATTGTGCTAAACTTGATATTTCAGATATTACAAATATTTTTTCTAAAATATTATATGAATTTCCAGTTAGCCAAGTTAATTTCTCTTTTCCTAAATGGATTAATGGTTTGGACATTTCTCATCCATTAAAACAGGAATTATTTGAAAGTGTAAAAAGTGCATTTAATAATATCTATCTGCTAAACAGAGGCATCTACTTGTAGTAATATGATTAATAGTACCAATCTAATTACAAAAACTAATATTGATAACATCGAACTTGGAACAGGTCAAATTAATGTACGCATCACCCTAAAAGAAGATTTATTCTATCAAGTTCTAACACAAATGACAGGTGTTACAATTACTAATGAAGCTGATCTTTTCTTTTTGCCATAATAACCACCCTTGCATCTACCAAGAAAAAAGTATGACAAAATTGCTGAAGCATTAGATGAAGTAAATCGTAAAGGTTATGGAATTGTTACACCTTCAATAGATGAACTAGTTTTAGCAGAACCTGAAATGGTTAAACAAGGCTCTAGATTTGGTGTTAAACTAAAAGCTACAGCTCCTAGCCTTCACATTATTAAAGCCAATATTGAAACAGAGGTTTCTCCTATCGTCGGCTCTGAAAAGCAGTCTGAGGAATTAGTTAATTACCTACTTTCAGGATTTGAGAGCGACCCACAAAAGATTTGGAATTCTAATATTTTTGGTAAAAGCCTACACGAACTTGTTAACGAAGGTTTACAAGCTAAACTTGCTAAAATGCCAGAAGAAGCTCAAGTTAAACTTCAGGAAACATTGGAAAGAATTGTTAATGAGGGTAGTGGCGGATTGATTTGTATTATTTTGTGATAAATTTCTGATTGGGGACGGTTCTTTTTCGGAAAAGGAACCGTCCCCAATCAGAAAAAAAACTTGCAATTTCACTAATAATTTTGTATAATAGTCACATAATAAAACAATGGAGGCATATTATGGAAAAATTAGTAGTAAAAAAAACTTATATAAAAACACAAAAGAATATGAAAACAAAGAAATAACAATCGAAGGATGGGTTCGTACAATAAGAGCCTCTAAAAACTTCGGATTTATAGAATTAAATGATGGTTCATTTTTCAAAAATATACAAGTAGTAATATCAGACAATTTGCCTAACTTTAAAGAATTGTCAAAATTAACAATAAGCTCATCAATTAAAGTAACTGGTGAACTTGTGCTAACACCAAACTCAAAACAACCTTTTGAAATTCAAGCCAAAAGTGTAAAAATTTTTAATGTTTGTGATAATGATTATCCACTACAAAAAAAGAGACACACATTTGAATATTTAAGAACAATTTCTCATCTTCGTCCTCGTGCTAATACATTTTATGCGGTATTCAGAGTAAGAAGTGTTTTGTCTTATGCAATTCATAAATTCTTCCAGGAAAAAGGATTTGTATATGTTCATACTCCCCTAATCACATCAAGTGATGCTGAAGGTGCTGGAGAAATGTTTAATGTAAATTCATTTGATTTAGCAAATGTTCCAATGACTCAAGATGGACAAGTTGATTTTTCTAAAGATTTCTTTGGAAAGCCAGCTCACCTAACTGTTAGTGGTCAATTAGATGTTGAAACATATAGTGCTGCATTTAGAAATGTTTATACATTTGGTCCAACTTTTTAGAGCAGAAAATTCAAATACTGTTAAACACGCAGCAGAGTTTTGGATGATTGAACCAGAAATCAGCTTTGCAGACCTATCTGATGATATGGATTTAGCAGAAGAAATGATAAAATATATCTTCTCTTATGTTTTAGAACATTGTCCAGAAGAAATGGAATTTTTCAATCAGTTTGTTGATAATACATTATTAGAAAGACTTCACAATGTTGTAACTTCTGATTTTGCAAGAATAACTTATACTGATGCAGTTAAAGAACTTGAAAAACATAATGATGAATTTGAATTTAAAGTTTCTTGGGGTATAGACCTTCAAACTGAACATGAAAGATATTTATGTGAAAAAATATTTAATAAGCCTGTTTTTGTGACTGATTATCCAAAAGATATTAAAGCTTTTTATATGAAACTAAATCCTGATGGTAAAACTGTTGCAGCAGCTGACCTTTTAGCTCCTGGTATTGGTGAAATTATTGGTGGTAGCCAAAGAGAAGAAGATTATGATAAACTAATTAACAGAATGAAAGAACTTAATATGGATTTAAAAGAGTACTTATGGTATTTGGATTTAAGAAAATACGGAAGTGTTGAACATTCTGGTTTTGGCTTAGGTTTTGAAAGGGCTATGATGTATTTAACTGGTATGCAAAATATTCGTGATGTTATTCCTTTCCCTAGAACTCCTAAGAATTGTGAATTTTAATAATAAAAAATAGACATACTTGATTCGCCTTAAGTATGTCTATTTTTTGGTAAATTTATTACCATCAATCTCTAATTCGGTGAACAATGCGCAAACCATATTCACATTATTATTATACTATAATTCAAAAAAATTGCAATAACTTTTCACAATTTTTTCTCAAAAATCGTTCAACAAAATTCGACAAAATTATTCTTCATCATCACTCTCATTTGCCCAATCTCTAGGTCTCATAAGAGGATATAAAACAACATCACGAATATTTTGACTACTTGTTAAGAATTGTAAAAATCTATCTACACCTAATCCCCAACCAGAAATTGGTGGCATTCCATATTCCATAGCTCTAATATATTCTTTATCTATTGACATTGCTTCTTCATCACCTTGAGCTTTTAACTCACTTTGTTTTATTAATCTTCTTTCTTGTTCTCTTGCATCTACAAGCTCTGAATATCCATTTATAATTTCTTGTCCATTAACTATTAATTGGAATCTATCTGTTAAATTTGGATTTTCATCATTACTTCTTGCAAGTGGTGATAAATCTATTGGATGTTTTATTAAAAATGTTGGTTCAATTATACTTGGTCTACTTACCTTTTTGTAAAGTTGATCAATTAAGTTTCCTCTACCTAAACTTTCAATATTTTCAGCATCTAACTCTATTTTTTGATTTCTTATTTCAGCAAGTAAACTTTCTGCTGTTTCAAATTTATCTATATCTATTCCACAATCTTTTTAAGATTAATTCTCTAAATGAAACAACTTTCCATTCTCCACCAAAATCGATAACTTTATCTCCTATTTGAATATTTAGGTTTCCATCATATAATTTTTCTAAAATATATGTTATCATTTCTTTCATAAATTTCATGTTGTCTTCATAGTTCCAGTATGCACTATATCCCTCTACCATTGTAAAGTCTTGTAAATGGTTTGCATCCATTCCTTCATTTCTGAAGTCTCTTGCTACTTCATATATATTGTTAAATCCACCTATTATTAATTTTTTTAATGTTAATTCTAGTGATATTCTTAAATATACATCTCTATCTAGTGCATTATGGTGTGCTATAAATGGTTTTGCAGTTGCTCCTGATGCTGTATTTTGAAGTGCTGGTGTTTCTACTTCTATAAAACCATGGTTATCTAAGAATTCTCTTAATAATCTTACAAATTTTGACCTTAATAAGAATTTCTTTTTTGTTTCTTCATTCATTATTAAATCTAAATGTCTTTCTCTATAGATTGCCTCTTGATTTACTAGTCCATGGTATTTTTTTCTGGTAGTGGTCTTAATGATTTTCCCAAAAATTCAAAGCTATATACTTCTAATGATTTTTCCCCAGCTTGTGTTGTAAATATTTCTCCTTTTACTCCTACAAAATCCCCAATATCTGTTATATCATGAAATTTTTTGTATTCACCTTCTGGAAAATCATCTCTTTTCATTACTAATTGAATATGTCCTGTTACATCACTTAAGTCTAAAAATGCTATTTTTCCCATTTTTTCTTTTTGACATTATTCTTCCTGCTATTGAAATATCTTTAGTTCCATCTTCTAAAAGTCTTGCTGCTCCTATTTCGTGTGTTGTTTCATATCTCTCTGGATGTGGATTTATTCCATATTGTTCTATTTTTGTAATTTTTCATTTCTTGCTTGCATTAATTCTTTTACATTTGCCATTTTGATATCACCTTTCCTTTTTTTTCTCTTTTTTGCAATATCAATATTTTACAACGTTTTAAGGGATTTGTCAATTGATATTTCTAATGTCCCCATTGGGACCGGTTCTTTTTGGGACATTTCTGATTGGGGACGGTTCTTTTCGTGAAAAGAACCGTCCCCAATCAGAAAAATTGCTATTGAGCCATAAGCATTTTTCTATATTCTACTGTTTTGTTATAATTTTCTTTTATTTCTTCTGATGTTAGTACTTTGTTGTATAGACGACAAGCATATATGTTCATTTTATAATATCCTTCCCCATATTCATTTCCTCCAGTTTGCACTCCTATAGCAAATGGAATATCTTTTTCTGTTACTCCTCCTCCTATCATCCAATTATTATTTACTAATGTCTCATCAATATATTCCCCATTCCAATATAATTTAACAGTATTTGATTTTACATTTGCAGTACAAGTTATATAACCTTCTGTGTTTACATATGTTGAATTAAATCTTTTTCCAATCCAATGAACCCCCGAAACATCTGTCCAAGATGAGCCGTGCAGCTACATTTCCATTCATACTCAAATGAAAAATTGATGTAGAATTAGTCGAAGGATCTATATACATTCTGAATAACTGAGAATATCTTTGCCATCCGTCTTTTGGTTTCTTAATAAACTTACTAAGTAACGACGTTGGCCTGCCTTTCAATTCACCATAATATTCATAAGTAATTCCCTCACTCATATCATTATCCCCTGTATAAATCTCAATATAATCATCAACACCATCTAGCTTAATTTCATTACCATTAAAACCATATCCATCACCATCTCGAACACCTTTCAAAGTAACGCCATCAACCCAAGAATTATTATCAGACATATTTATAGGGTCAACGTTTAAAATTAAGCCATCAGTTACAGCAAGATTATCTCCATATTGTAACTTTTTATACTCCCCCATCATTAATGCTTAAAATTTCTCCTGTTTGAATATTTACTAGCCAATTATTCAAAAGTTTTTCCATAATTGTCTATATCAGTTTCTTTTGAAATAAACATCCAATTTGTACCATATATTTTTTCGTTATTAGTATCATATATTATTTTCCATTTATTACCATTTGCAATATTTCTATCATATAGCTTCTCACCTATACTATAGTCATTATTTTGAGACATATTATTATTAATAAAATCTAATACAATAGCCTCTTTTTCTGATGCCAATGTTGTTTTTTCTTTTGCCTCCACTGTCCTATTTAAAATTCCATTTTGACCTGTTAACATTGATATACTAATTCCAGAAATTATTAATAACACAATTATTGTTAATACTAACGCAATTAAAGTAATCCCTTTTTCATTAGTTCTTCTAATACTTTTCATCCTAAAATTCCACCTTTCAATTTATTACTGTAATTATTTTAAAACAATATGTTTTAAATGTCAATATAACAATTTGTTTTATTTTATAATTTTTATATCAATATAAATCATACTTATTTTAAATTAATATATGAAAGGAAAATTCAAAATTGAAAACAAGAATAAAGAGTTTAAGAGAAGATCACGATTTAACCCAAAAAGAAATAAGTCAAATTTTAAATATTTCACAGGTTGCATACTCATACTATGAGATTAATAAACGAAATATCCCCTTAGAATTGCTTTCTAAATTAGCTGACTATTATAATACAAGTGTAGATTATTTGTTATACAGAACAAATGATAGTAAACCATATCCCAAAATCTAAAAATTTCTGATTGGGGCGGTTCTTTTTCCGAAAAAGAACCGTCCCCAATCAGAAATTTGTTATTGATTTTTTAAAAATGTTATTATACAATATGTTTCAAAAAACAAAAATAGGAGAAACCAATGGAAAAAAAAGACAAACAACAACTTACTAATATATCAAAAATATATGGATTTAATTTACTATTCAAATGATATAGTAAGAAAATATCCTAAATCTGAACGCTTTGCTCTTGTAGAAGAAATAAAACATGCTATATACACAGGACTTAGAATGTTAATGCATGCAATAAAAACCTTTTTCTGTTCCAGAAAAATTAAAATATTTAAAAGAATTAGATATTTGTCTAAGTTTGCTTAAAGTTCACGTAAGGCTTTCTTATAAATATCAATATATATCAAACCAAAATTATGCAACCTGGAGTAACATAATTACTGATATCTGTAATATGCTAGGAGGATGGATAAATTCATGCCAAAAAAGATAAAAAATGTTTTCTTTAAAAGCCTAACATTTCAAAAAGTTTTTAGAGGCCCATAACAGAGCTAAAAAAAAAATAAAATGTATAAAAATGAAGTTTTAAAATTTGATTTAAATTTGGAAAGTAACATTATATCAATTATAAATGGAATTAAAAATAATACTTTTAAAGTTGGAGATTATTATTCATTTATTGTATATGAACCTAAGGAACGTTTAATACATTCTTTGCCTTATAGAGATAGAGTTGTTCATCAATGGTATGTAGAAGAGTTTGTAAAACCTTATATTATGCCTAAATTTATAGGTACTTCTTTTGCTTGTTTACCAGATAGAGGAACACATAAAGCAGTTTCTGCTGTTCAGAAAATGATGCAAAAATATAGTAAAAAATATCCTGATTATTATATTTGAAAATGTGATATAAGAAAATATTTTAATAGCATTGATACCAATGTTTTGTTTGAAATAATGAAAAAATACATTGATGACAAAGCTTTTTGTTAAATTTTACTCATCAACTTATATTTGAAAAACGCCCATTTAATACGCCTGCCGGTATACCTATTCGGAAATTATACTAGTCAATATTTTGCTAATATTTATTTAAACGAATTAGATCAATATATAAAACGTGTTTTACGTGTCGAAAATTATGTGCGATATATGGATGATTTTGTTCTTCTTTTGCCTAGCAAAGAAGACTGTATTAAATATAAATCCACAATTTCTACTTTTTCTGAAAGATGCTCTTCATTTAGAACTTAATGCTAAATCTAGATATTTTCCTAATAAAATGGGAGTAAATTTTTGTGGTTATAGAATTTTTGCAACACATAAACTTCTAAGAAATTGTTCTAAAAAGAAAATAAAAAGACATGTAAAAAAATGGAATTATCTATATAAAAATAATGAGTTAGATATCCCCACACTCTAATTAGAATTAATTCTTGGCTTGGACACGCATCGTTTTGTAATTCATATACATTGCAACAAAAAATTCTACACAAATGTGATTTCTTATATGATGATTCAACTTATAATAAATTAGAAGATAATTTGCTAAATGATATAAAAAATTTTAAAGATAAAAAACAGATACACCTACTTAAGATGCATCTGTTTTTAATGATTTCGGATTTTCGCCATTTTACTACTAAAACAAAATCATTATTTATGTGTTTATAACATAATCACTATGTTACAGGAATTAAACTTCTTTGATACAATATCTCTCGGCAATGTCCTTAAACTATTGCCCCACTGGACTCTGTGAATATAATTTTATTCATTGCATCAGAGTGCTACTCGACAACTAGCACGCTACGAAAGCCACAATTATTGTTCGCATTGCCATCATTGTCATACAGTCCACACAAACCATAATAGTTACTATTCCATTAATTGCCTCCGCGAGGGAAGAACACCTGAAAAAGTTTGACTCAGGCTGAAACAGTCTAATCCCTAATTATTTCTTATAAATTTTTATACTCTTTTTGAATAATTTTTATTCATTGTATCAGAGTGCTACTCGACAACTAACACACTGCGGAACCCACAATTATTGTTCGCATTGCCATTATTGTCATACAATCCACACAACCCAGTAGCATTGACATTATTCCAATTGCCTCCGCGAGGGAAGAACACTTGAAAAGTGAGCACGTGCAGATCGAAACAGTCTAATCCCTAAATTTAATTTTTACCATACCCGCAACATTTTTTGTATGTTGCGGGTATGCTCTACTTTTTTTATATACTTTATCTTTTTTACAGATTATTTCTCGCCACCTTTTAGCATTTAAAAGGGGACAAGGTACAAGGAAAGTTCAAAGTGCTACTCGACAACTAACACACTGCGGAACCCACAATTAATAGTCCGCACCGCCAGTATTGTCATACAATCCACACAACCCAGTAGCACCGACATTATTCCAACCGCCTCCGCGAGGGAAGAACACCTCGGTCGCTCCGCTATCATCTTCTTGTGTATCTCCAAACCAAGCTAGTCCTGTTCCTACATTTTTAGTAGTTTCCCATATAGCATCTCCATATATTGGACAAAATTCCCTTGCTTTATATGCACTATTAAAATCTATATTTGTAGTTGATTTATTAGGATATGCTGTTGCTAAATATGTTGATGTACCTGTTGCAAAAAAGCACTTCCTTGTCCTGTACCAGATGAATTATTTACATAAGCTGCTGTATATTCTGCTAAACCGCAACTCATATCAAATACTCCATATATATTTCCTGTTGTACTTGATTTTGTTCCAGCTCCTGAATCTTTTCCACTATCTACTACAGTCCAAGCAGTACTTACTAAACTACTATCTGTTCCAACTGTATCTGTTAAAGTTGCTGAAACTGATGTGAAACTTTGAGCATTTCTTCCTGTCTTAGCTCCAGGTGCTGAATATCCTGTTATTCCATATATTCCCAAACCTGAGTTATTTGGATGTTGTGCTGTTCCATTTATATCTAAGTTATTTCTTGCTTTTTCTGTTGCTGTAGTTATTGTTCCTTTTGAATATCCATATTGACTCATTGATAAATATGCTGCTGCTCCCCACTCACTACTTTTCATTAAATGGCTATTTGCAGAACTTGTTAATCCATAAGGATTTGATGCATCATCTAATGCTAAAGATAAATTATAACATTGTGATCCATTTACATAGTTATACCCAAATTTTCTTCCTTTAAATACTGGATAATAATAATTACTTACAGAAGAAACTGTTTTATCTGTATCTTTATCAGTTGTCTTTACTCCTGCTTGGAATTTTGCAACCCAGATTCCTAGTACTTCTGATTTCCATTCTCCACTGCTATATCCTGTACTACTTCCATCTTTAAATGCTGGATGTACTACATATCCATCTGGGAATTTTGAATAATTATTTGTTGTTGTTGCATTATAATCTACTATTTTTGCTCCATCTTCTGTTTTATCTGTTCTTCCTATTAAGAATTTGACATCCATTCCACCTTCTGGACTTCCGTGATATCCGCTTGTTATTTTGTATGCAAATCTTGGTATCCATACAAACATACTTCCTAAATCTTCTTCTGCAACTTCTGTTCCTACTGCTGTACTTTCGTTATATGTTCCATCACATAACATTACATTTGCCCATTGGTTCTTACTTTCATTGTAATTGTACCATTCTGGATCATTTTTTGTGCAAATTACCCATTTTGCTTTTGATGTATCCCATTTTACTGGTATCATTCCTTTACTTAATGCTGGCTTATTTGCTCCACTTGTTGTGTCATATACTGATTCTCCACCATTTTCTATTAGTGATTCTAAATCAGCTAATTGTGCTTGCTCATCTCTTTGAGCTTTTTCTGTTTTTTCTTTGGCTTCTGCTGCTCTAGTTAGTATACCATTTTGTCCTGTTAACATTGAAATGCTTACTCCTGCCAATATTATTAGGACTATTATTGTGACAACTAGTGCTATAAGCGTTATTCCGCCATTCTTTTTTGATTTTTCAAAAATAGACATTTTTAGTCACCCTTTCCTTCCTTTGTATATAAATTTTATGCATATATATTATCATATTCTTGGAAGGATTTAGGTTTCTTACATAATATATTGTTTATACAAAATTTTTTCCACACAATGTTTGCTAAGTCAAGTCCTTTATTAGTTAATTTTATCCTGTCAAAATCAACTATTAGAAGATTTTCATCAACTAATTTTTTTTTAATTCATCCTTAAAAACAAAAATAGGATTTTCTCCAAATTTATTTTTAAAATCCTGAATTAATACTCCTTCAATTTTTCTAAGACCTATTAACATAAATTCCTTTTCTTTACTAAAAATATCATTTTCAACTTCATCAATAACCTTATTTTTTCCAAATTCGCCATTTTCGCAATTTTTTATATATTCTTCTACATTACCAATATTTCCATATCTAACATCATCAATATAGGAATGTGCAGCCACACCAAATCCTACATATTCCTTTTGATTCCAGCAATCTAGGTTATGTTTTGACTCATTGCCAAGTTTTGCAAAATTTGATATTTCGTAATGTTTATATCCATTTAGTTCAAGGAAATTTTTAACATACCAATACATATTTCTTTCTAGTTCTTCATCAGGCAACTCCAATTCTCCACTTTCAAGCATTTTTTCAATTGGTGTGTTTTCCTCAACAATTAATGAGTAAACCGATATATGATTTGGTGGTTCTGGCTCTAATTTTATAATTTTTTCTAATGAATTTTTAACATCTATAATTTTTTGATTTGGAAGTCCTATCATCAAATCAACATTTATATTTTTAAATCCAACTTCTCGTGCCATTTTATATGTATTTAAAAAGTCATCATAACAATGTATTCTTCCTATTTGCTTAAGTATTTTATCTTCTGTACTTTGAAGTCCAATACTTAATCTATTTACACCTGAATTCTTATAATTTCTTAGTTTTTCTTCAGTTACAGTTCCTGGATTTACTTCTATTGTTACTTCTTTTTACCTCTTTTAGCAAATTTCTTTTTTTCAAATATATGTAATATTTCTTCAATATATTTTGCATCAATTAAAGATGGCGTACCACCTCCAATATATATTGTTTGAACTTCAAATTCATTGTTATCTATAAAATTATTTACTTCTTTGTTCAATGCTTGTACATATTTTTGGAAATATTTATCTTGGTTTGCATAAGAAACAAAATCACAATAAAAACATTTTTGTTTACAAAATGGTATATGAATATATATCCCTAATTTCTTCATTTTTTAAAACCATTCCTTTCCTTAATTACATAATCTAGAATGAACATCTTTCTATTTTAGAGATATTTTTCAATCCTTATCTCATTTATATTTACAGTTTGTTTACTTTCTAATACACTCGAAACAGAAAAAATTTTTTCTTTATCTCTTCTTATCTGTTCAACACATTTCTCAGCTTGTTTACAAAAAAAACACTATACTTCCGAACTGCTGCAACAAAATAAAAAATAACAAGTAATATATAAGTAACTTTAAATGATATTCCAAATAAATAATTCACCATTTTATAATTGTCATTGAAAAAAGAATTTTTTTTTAAATTTTTCATAGCTATATTCCTTTGCTTTCACAAACTCTTCAATTGGTACATTATATAATTCCGATAATTTATACATTACATCCCAATCAGGATATTCTAATCCACTTTCCATCTTTTTATATTTTCTGTAAGTATATTTGTATCATTTAAGTTATAAGCAACATCATTGTATGTCCATCCCTTGCTTTCTCTAAGCTTTTTTAGCAATTCTTCTATTATAATTCCATCTTTTTTTCCTCATTATTTTCCATATATTTTCCCCTTTTTCTTTTGATTTACTCTTCTGCTAATTTTTGTATTTTTTCAATCTATAATTAACTCCAGATTTTCCTATTGGTGTGCTCAATTTTTTTCCTAACTCCACAAGTGGCATATCAGGATTTTCTAATCTTAAATTTGCAATTTCTTTTAAGCCATCATCCATTTTTTCAAATTTGCCATTTTCCTTTATTTTTTTATAGCATTTATTTGTTCAACAGATGCATTTAAAACCTTATTCAAATTAGCTGTTTCACAATTCACCAATCTATTTACTTTATTGTTCATCTGCCTTTCGACTCTTATTTCCTCAAACTTCATAACAGACTTTACAGCTTCAATAAATGCTAAAAATTTAGATATTTCCTCGCCTTCTTTTATATATAAAACATTTTCTCTTTGTTTTAAAATTATATCATTTAATTTCATTGTATCTACTATACTTTTAGCACCATTTACATCTCTAGTTTTACATTCTAAATGATATTTTTTTTCTGGATTATTTATAGAACCTGCTCCCATAAATAATCCTCTCATAAATGCTTGTAAATTAGTTCTTTCAATGTTTTGTACATTTGCCACATAAAAATCTGCTAGTCCGAATTTTATTTAAACTATTTTCTAAACTTTCATTTATTTCTATCGAAAAAATCTTTCCATTAACATTTATTTCAAAATCTTCAAAGCCTATATTTCTAGCCACTTTTCCAAATCTATCTATGTTGTAATCACTTTCTGTTGTATATTTGATTGTGTTATTTTCTATAATTGTATTATCACTTGATATGTAACCTAAAAATTCGTATTTCACTTCTTCTTTGTTAGCTAAATTGCTTAATTTACTCAATTCTTCTTTTTACTTCTTGTGAAAAAAGACATTGTTTTTCTCCTTTTATTTTTTATATAGTTATTATACACTATTTATTGTTATTTGCAACTATTTTTGAAATGGGGACGGTTCCTTTTAAAAAAGGAACCGTCCCCATTTCAAAATTTTCTCCAAAATATTTTTCCATTACAAAAATTAATACATCATCGGTCCTCTCATCATTGGACCACCATTGTTCATTGTTCCACCCATATTTTGAAAATTATTCATAGTACCATAAACTCCAGTTGTAGAAATAGTAATAAACTTAATTGAATATATATCACAATAAATTAAACTATCATTTTCGAAAGAACGAAGTAAAATATAACTTGCTCCAACATCTTCCAAAATTCCAATTCTATCTGTCATATTGTTTGTTCCTATTAAAAATTCCACTCTCATAAGCCTTCCTATTTGCTGTCTTAAAAATGCTGGTGTATAAATAGTATTTGTAAGTATTTCCGGTGAATTTTGATTCATATTTACATTTCTATCCTCAATTTTTTCTTGCCTTTGCTCTTGGTCTAATTCTGACATAGCTTTCAAAATCTCCTTTCTATTTATGTATTATCATATAGAGATGTTGGCCTATAAAAACAGTGGTTACCAAATCTTGTATGCAATGTTCCAGAACCGTTACTCGGAAATGTTTGATTACATGTTGGTCTAAAAGGGTTTAAATACCATAGGCATTCTCCTATTTCGTTTAACCTATTTCCAGATAAAGCCCAATCTGCTATTTGGTAGTGTATATCTGTTGGGGTCATGTTGTATATATTTTGAGAATTATACCTTCCACCTATTGTTTCTCTTGCACAATCAAATTGTCCCTGTTGATATATTATGTTTCTTATACTTCCCCCTTGCGATATTCTTGAATATTCTCCACTTGATACATTAACTCTGTTCATTATTACAGTTGCAACTGCTTTCATTCCATTGTCTCCTTCTCCGACCTGCCTCACATTGAACTATCCTTGCAAGTAGTTCTCTTTCTGAATATGCCATTTTTAACACCTCTTTCTATTTATATGCAAGAGTTTTTGATTTATGGCTATTTTTATTTTTTTGATTTTAGTGACAGATTTCGACAAATTTTTTAAATATTTTGTTGTATAATCTATATAACTTCCGGCGAAAGGAGGTGAGGGCTTTGAAGAAAACGAAGCAAAAGAAAAAAAGTACAAATGTTATTGCAAAATTTCTACATAAGATTTTAGACTGCTTAAAAATAATTTTGAAAATAGCTCAAGTACTTAAAGCTATTTTTGATGTATTTCATTGAAATAGCAAAAAACAGGCATTACTCCATGGTGCCTGTTTTTTGTAACTTCAACTTGTGAGTTCTTTGAATTACAATATTATTATATACATTATTTTTTATAATTGCAATAGTTTTTACTTAATTTTTCTAAAAATCGTTCGACATTTCTCGACAAACTAAAACCAAGTTATCAAAAAATTACAATTTTTATTCAGCCTTGATTGTTTAATTTTAATTCAACCTAGCAACCAAAGCCTTAATCTTTATTCCCTGCTCTGAAAACATCTTCTCATGCTCAGTTTCGATATTCTCCCAAAAATCAACCTCTTCATGCAAATCAAAAGTTTTCTTCACAACCTCGAAGCCTGCTTCCTCAAAATAATTCAAACTATCTAAAAACAAATTATCATCATCTGTTTTAAAATAGATTTCTCCGCCTTTGGTTAAGAATTCCTTATATTTTTCAAGCTGTCTTGTATGTGTAAGCCTTTTTTTGTGATGTTTTCCTCTTGGCCACGGATTACAAAAATTAATATAAATTCTATCAATTTTATCTTCATCAGATAAAATCAAATTGATTCTTTCTATATCAAATCTTGTTAAAAATATATTATCTGTTTCTTGATTTTTTTTTTTCTTTATATATTTGTTCGACATTTCTTTTTGCCAATCCTAGCATTGCATCTACCAAGTCTATTGCTATATAATTTACATCTTTATGCTCACTTGCCAAATTTGCTATAAAATATCCTTTTCCACATCCTAATTCTAAATAAAGAGGAAGTGTTGGATTTTTATATAATTTCCTCCACTTTTCCTCTTTCTTCTTCAGGATTATCTACATAAAAAGGACTTGCTTCTAGTTCTGGCCTTGCCCATTTTTTGTATCTAATTCTCATAATATTCTCCCATTATTCAGCTTTATTTTCTGTAGATTCTGCTACTGGAGCTTCTACTGTTTCAGCTACTTCTGCTGGAGCTTTTACAACTTCTTCAGCTGCTGGTGCTTCTTCACCTTTTATGATGATTTCCTTGTTTTCAATTCTTGCTCCTGCAACTTCTTTAGTCTTAGCGCTTTACCTACTCTATCTCTTAAATAGAATAATTTAGCACGTCTAGCTTTACCTACTCTTACTAATTCAACTTTTTCAACTAATGGTGAGTGAATTAAGAATGTTTTTTCAACACCAACACCATAAGATATTTTTCTTACTGTGAATGTTTTGTTAACTCCTGCACCTTGAACTTTTATTATAATTCCTTCGAAAACTTGGATTCTTTCTTTGTTTCCTTCTTTGATTCTAACATGAACTCTAACTGTATTTCCTACTTTTAAATCTGGAATTTTTGCTTTTAATTGTTCATGTTCAATAGATTTTATTATATCCATTTTAAAATTCCTCCCTTAAATTTCTATTGTCGCTAAGCTTAATCTTAGACAATAGTTTACTTCATGAGCGGTACCATTCATCTATTTTTGGCTTGGTACTTCATTTTTAATAAATCTGGTCTTTTTTACGTGTAATTTGGATTGATTGTTCATTTCTCCATTTAGCAATATTCTTGTGGTTTCAGAAAGTAAAACCTCTGGAACTTTTACTCCCTCAAAAACCTCAGGTCTTGTATACTGCGGATATTCTAATAATCCGGTTTGAAAATGATTCTTCTTCTATTGATTCTTTGGATAAAACTCCTTCATTATATCTTGAAACTGCATCAATCAAAACCATTGCTGGTAGTTCTCCGCCTGTTAAGACATAATCTCCAATAGAAATTTCTTCATCAACTATTTCATCAATTACTCTTTGGTCTATCCCTTCATAATGTCCACATAATATTATTAAATGTTCTTGTTTTGATAATTCTTCTACTTTGGATTGATTTAGTGTTTTCCCTTGTGGCGACATATATATTACTTTTGCATTTTCATCTTTTACAGATTTATATGCATCATATACTACATCTGCCTTCATTACCATTCCAGCTCCACCACCATACGGAGTATCATCTACTTTTTTTGTGTTTATCTTTTTTGAAAAATCTCTAATATTTATTAAATTTATTTCTATTAGATTTTTTTTTCTTTTGCTCTTCCTATAATGCTTTGGTTTAATGCCTCAAACATTTCTGGGAAAAGTGTTAAACAATCAAATTTCATTTTCTCCTCCATTTAGTTTTAAATTAATCCATCTATTATATGTACTGTTATTTTTTTCATTTTCTAAGTCTATGTTTTTTATAACTTCATCTATGTATGGCAATAAAAATTGTTTGCCTAATTCATTTTTTACAACATATATATCTGTACTTCCATTATTAAAAATGTCGTCTAAAATACCTAGTTTTTCACCTGTGTCTAAAAATACATCTAAACCAAGTAAATCTGCTATAAAATATTGTCCTTCTTCAAGTTTAATAGCATCTTTTCTGTCTATTTTCACATAGCTATTTCTTAATTTTTTCTGCATTTTCTACAGTATCTATTCCCTTGAATTTTGCAAGTACCATATTTTTTTGATATTTTATTTCTTCAATTTCTAATTTTGTTTCTTGTTTTTTTGTACTTATATATACTGTTTTTAAATCATCAAATCTTGTTATATCATCCACATAAGGATAAATTTTAACAAATCCTTTTATTCCAAATGTATTTACTATTTGACCGATTTCTAATTTTTCTTTTTTTCATAATTTTTCCTTTTAGCAATTTTTTTTCAAATTACCCTATAAATTCAACAGTTGCTTTTTTATGTTCTTTACTTGCTACTGCTTTCATTACTGTTCTTATAGATTTAGCAATTCTACCTTGCTTGCCTATTATTTTTCCCATATCGTTTTCAGCAACTTTAACTTCAAAAACAACTGATTGTGTTCCATTTATTTCATTTACCTCAACAGCATCTTTGTCGTCTACTAAATTTACGATAATTGTATTTAAAATTTCTTTCATTTTTTAGTTTGTATTAATAAGAATTAATACATCCTCCTTTTTAATTATTTTGATGCTTTTTCGATTAATTTCTTAACTGTTTCTGTTGGTTTAGCACCATTTTTTATCCATTGTTCAACTTTAGCATTATCTAAAACGATTGTTGATGGTTCTGTCATTGGGTCATAAGTACCGATTTGTTCGATTATTTTACCATCTCTTGGACTTCTAGAGTCTGCTACTACTATATGATAAAAAGGAGCTTTTTTCTTTCCTTCTCTTTGTAATCTAATTTTTACCATTTTTTGTTCACCTCCCTAATTGTTCGATGCTTTTATTTTGTTTTTTACTTTGATGTCAAAGCATCTATTATTTATATTTTAAGTTTAATATCAATTTAATCGTATAATTTAAGTTTAAAACCTTTTTAATGGTCTTTTAAAACTTACATTAGGTCTTTGAATTCATCCATTTGATCAAGTTTTAGCCCTTTCATCATACGTTTCATACCACCTTTTGTTTTCATCTGTTTCATCATTTTTGTGTCATTTCAAAAGATTCCATGAATTTGTTTATTTCGTGGACCTGAGTTCCACTTCCTTTGGCAATACGTTTTCTTCTACTTCCATTTAATATTGATGGATTTTTCCTTTCCTTTGTTGTCATTGATGTTATTATTGCCTCTATTCTTATAAATTCTTTATCATCTACTTTTACATCCTTTAATTTGTCTGCACCTGGTAGCATTTTAAAAGTGATGATACTGAACCCATTTTTTGATTTGTCTTAATTGTGCTAAATAATCATCTAAGTCAAATTTATTTTTTTGTAGTTGCTTTTCTAATTTTTCTGCCTCTTCTAGGTCTAGGGCTTGTTCTGCTTTTTCTACAATTGACAAAACATCTCCCATTCCTAAAATTCTTGATGCCATTCTATCTGGATGAAATTCCTCAAGTTCGTTTAACTTTTCACCAACACCTATGAATTTTATTGGCTTTCCTGTTACTTTTTTTACTGAAAGTGCCGCACCACCACGTGTATCACCGTCTAGTTTTGTAAGTACAACTCCATCTATTCCAACTTTTTCGTTAAAAGATTCTGCAACATTTACCGCTTCTTGACCTGTCATTGAATCTACTACAAGTAGAATTTCGTGTGGTCTTACTGCTTTTTTTACGTCTTGTAATTCTTGCATTAAAGCTTCATCTATTTGCAAACGTCCTGCTGTATCTATTATTACTACATCATTTAATTTAGACATAGCTACATTCATTGCTCTTTTGATATTCCTACTACGTCTTTGCTTCCTTCTTCTGCATATACAGGAATGTTAAGCTGTGCACCTACTACTTGTAATTGTTTTACAGCTGCTGGTCTATATACATCACATGCTACCATTAATGGCTTTTTTGCCTTGTTTTCTTAAATAGTTTGCAAGTTTTCCTGCCATTGTTGTTTTTCCCGCACCTTGTAGTCCAACTAACATTATTACTGTTGGTGGATTTGGTGAGATATTTATTTTGCTATCTGTTCCGCCAAGTAATTCTGTTAGTTCGTCTCTAACTATTTTTACTACTTGTTCACCTGGTTTTAATGATTTCATTACATCCTGACCTAGTGCTTTTTCCTGAACTGATGCTATAAATTCTTTTACTATTTTGTAGTTTACATCTGCCTCTAGTAATGCAAGTTTTACTTCTCGTAACATATCTTTCATATTACTTTTCTGTAATTCTTGCTTCTCCTTTTATTCTTCTTGTAATGTCTTGAAGTCTAGATGATAATCCTTCAAATGCCATCTTGCTTCCTCCTTTATCTTTTTAGAAGTCTAGTTCTTTGTTTATTTTATCTATTATTTTTTGTTGTTTTTCATTTATATTTGTTTGTTCTAATTTTTCTATTTGTTCTTTTATTCTGTTTTCTTTTTGCATAAATTTTAAGTCTTTTTCGTATTCTTGTAATTTGTTTTTTTGATTTTACTAGTATTGTTCGTACAGCTTGTCTTGTTATGTTTTCGTTTTCTCCTATTTCTGATAATGATAAATCTTCATTATAGTATAGGTCCATATATTTTGTTGGGTTTTTGTAAGTAATTTTCCATATAAGCTTAGTAGTATACTTATTTGTATTTTTTCTTCAATTTTATCCTTCTTTCTATATGGTTTTGAGCATAAAAAATTCTGTTACTTTGATTTAGTAACAGATATTTTGTAAGCTATATCTGTAATACGAATATAGTTTACACTTTTTTGTTTATTTGTCAAGCTTTTTATTGATTTTTTAGTTTTTCGTAATATAGGATTTTATATTACGAATTTTTTTTTTTTCGTAATATAGTTTTTGTATTCAAAGCTAATTACTTTAAAAATAAATCTATATATTTTTGAAATGCAAAAATTTGGTTTCTGCTAAATCCAGTAGTTTCTACTAAAATTTCTTTTTTCCAGAAAAGCATTTATTACTCCAACTAATGTTGTAAATTTCATTCCAGTATTTTCAATTATTTTCTTTCTTGAAACAACTGGTTCATTATATAGAACATCTATTACTTTTCGTGCATTTTCTGGTTTTACCGGTAATTCCATTATAACTTTATCCATTTCCATGGTTAATTCAACAACACTTCTAAACTTTTCTTACAGCATTTATCCAACTTTCCACCAAATCCTTCGAAACACATATATTATTATTTATTCCCGTTCCCATAAAGGTTGTAGGCTTATTTTTTGCATGATAGTCAGAACCTCCTGACATAAATCTATTATATTTTTCACATAAACCTATCATAAATTTTCTTTCATCTTCATCAAATAACGGATATATACACTCTAAGCCATCAATATTTGTTGTTTTCACTAGTTCTTCTATTGTTTTTTCTCTTATCATCAAATGGATATATTAATCCATGTGCTAAAAAAGCTAATCCTCCTGCTTTATGTATTTTATTTATAAGTGTTTGGCAATCATCATAATATTTTGAAGTATTATAATAAAAAGGACTATTTTTATTTCCTTCATGTTCTCTGTAAAATGTTATTCTATTTAACGCACCAATTATTTCTTCATTTTCTCGATATTTCATTATATTATCACAAAATACCCAACTTGCATATGTTTTATCTTTGTCCTCAACATTTACTTTTATATTTTCATCTACTTTCATTCCAAGTTTTTTAGCAACTTTTATGAAGTGTTTCAAAATATCACTTTGAACCTGCATCATATTTTCTTTTTTTTATATCTATTTTTTTGTAATCGATTCCATACGCTAAAATTTCTATATTAGTATCTTTAAATGTTGTTTTTATTTCTGAACCTACTACAATTTCTCCACTAATTATTTTTTTCTTATCTCTGGATTTTTTCTAATTCAAAATATGCACCAACAGAATTATGATCAGTAATTGAAATTATTTCAAGTTTTTGTTTCTCCGCATTTTCTAATAATTCTTCTACTGAATCTGTTCCATCTGAGTGATTTGTGTGTAAATGTAAATCTATCATTTTTTAACTCCTCTATTTTTATAAATTCTTCTAACAAAAACAACCATCCTCAATAGAAAATCCTCTTAAAAAATCTCCCACATTCATTCTCTTAGCATTCTCACCTTGAATTTCCTCCACAGAAATTACACCTTGAACGGTCTTAATAAATAAACCTTTTTTACTATCAGCCAAAAGTACATCTCCAGCTTCCTTATCACTAAAATCCATATTACCTAAAACCTTTCCAAGTTCTACATCATCCTCATCAAAAGCCCTAACTTTCCAAAATTTAATCTTCTTACCATCAAACAAAGAATAAGCTCCCATAATAGGATTTAAACCTCTAACAAGATTCTTAATTTCTTTAGCATTCTTACTTTGCCAATCAATTTTAGCCATCTCCTTAGAAAGCATAGAGCAATTGTAAAATCCTCGCCTTGTGGAATTCTCTTTACTGTTCCATTTTCAATTTCATCCAAAGTTCTAACCAAAAGATTACCACCAATTACAGACAATCTCTCCCAAAGTTCGCCTGTTGTTTCATCTTCTCCAATTTGAACCTCTTCCTTTAAAATCATATCACCAGTATCCATACCTACATCCATATACATTGTAGTAACACCAGTTATCTTATCTCCATTAAGTACTGCCCATTGAATAGGTGCTGCACCTCTGTATTTTGGAAGAAGTGATGCATGTACATTTATACAACCATACTTTGGAATATCTAAAATTTCTTTTTGGCAAAATTTTTCCGTATGCCACAACACATATAACATCTGGATTTAGGCTTTTTTAGTGTTTCTATAAAATCCTCATTTCCTCTTACCTTTAATGGTTGATATACTGGTATATTTTTTTTCGATAGCAACTTCCTTTACAGGTGTAGCAATCATTTTCATGCCACGGCCTTTTGGTCTATCTGGATTTGTTACAACAGCCATTATGTTATGGCCCTTTTCTATAATTGCTTTTAGAGATTCAGCCGCAAAATCTGGCGTTCCCATAAAAATTATATTCATATTATTCAATCCTTTCTTGCACAAATGGACCGGTTCTTTTTGGGTCGGGCACAAAAGAACCGGTCCATTTGTGCCCATTTGTGCCATGCTTAAAATTTCAGTTTTAATCTTTTGGAGAAACATATTCCAAAGTACCTGGCTCAACCAAATCCACAAATAGAACTCCATTTAAATGATCTACCTCATGGCATACAGCTTGTGCCAATAAATCTTTTGCTTTTAATTTAACCTTTTTAGCTTCTCTATCATAAAATTCGACAACAACCTCAGTTGGTCTAACAACTTTTCCAAATTCATTAGGAAAACTTAAACAACCCTCCTCACATTCCTTAGAACCTTTTGTTTTTAATATTTTTGGATTTATCAAAACATAAGGACCTTTATCATCATCTACATCAATTACAATAATTTGTTTTAAAATTCCAACTTGAACAGCAGCTAGTCCAACTCCATTAAAATGATACATTGTTTCTAACATATCATCTATTAAACTTTGATTCTTTTCTGCTGTTATGTCATCAATATTTACTTCTCTTGATTTCTTTCTTAGTATTTCGTCTCCTTGTTCTCTTATTTTTCTTAGTGCCATTCTTATCTTCCTTTCCTTTTTGCTATCTTGGCACAAATGGACCGGTTCTTTTTGTGCCTTTTTTCCCCATTGGGACCGGTTCTTTTTGAGTCGGGCACAAAAAAGAACCGGTCCATTTGTGCCTTTTGTGCCTACATCATATTATTAGGATTAACATCCACACTAATCTTAGTGTGCCTCAAATTCATCCCATACACATTTTGTAAACATTTATTCAAAATAATTGTAACCTCCTCATTTACAACACCTTTTGCAATAATTCTCCATCTAATTTTATTTTGAATTTTATCAATAGGTGCTGGCATAGGCTGAAACACATTTATTTGATATTTTTCTAAGCTTGTCTTTAACATATTAAACATATACAAACTTATATCTTCAATTTCCTTTTGACTATCTCCCGAAAATCCAATTAATATTATATCGCAAAATGGCGGATATTTCAACTGTTTTCTTAGCTTGATTTCTGTATCATAAAATAAATCATAATCTTGAGTTTTTGAATATTCAATTGGAAAACTATCTGGGTTATATGTTTGTATACAACTTTTCCCGGCAAATTCTCACGACCCGCTCTTCCTGCAACTTGTGTAAGTATTTGGAAAGTCCTTTCATTTGCTCTATAATCATCCTGATTTAAAGAGCCATCAGCTGCAATTACTCCAACTAAAGTAACCTTTGGAAAATGATGCCCTTTTACTACCATTTGCGTCCCTATTAAAATGTCTATATTTTCATCTTTAAATTTTCTTAAAATCTCCTCATGTGAATTCTTTTTTAGTTACTGTATCAACATCCATTCTAATAGTAGATGCACCTGGAAACAGCTTGTTTATTTCTTGTTCTAGTTTTTGTGTTCCTGTTCCAAAATATCTTATTTTTGTACTTTTACATTCTGGGCAGATGCTTACTGGTCTTTCGGTATGTCCACAATAGTGACATTTTAATATATTTTTAGTTATATGATATGTTAAACTTATATTGCAATTTGGGCATTTTAGAGTATATCCACAATCTCTACACATTATAAATGTTGAATACCCTCTTCTATTTAAAAACAGTATTGTTTGCCTTTTTTCTTTTAAATTTTTCTCCATTTCTGAGTATAACAAATTGCTTATCATCGACCTATTTCCAGTTGCAAGTTCCATTTTTAAATCCACCACTTGTACTTCTGGTAAATTAGAGTTGTTTGCTCTTTTTGTTAATCTTAATGTTGATATTTCTTGGTTTTGTGCCTTATAAAATGTTCTTAAATCTGGTGTTGCACTTCCAAGTATTAATGGAATTTTCTGTTTGTTTGCAATTTCTCTAGCCACCTCTTTTGCCGAATATCTCGGACTTGACTCAGATTTATATGAGCTATCATGTTCCTCGTCAATTATTATTAATCCTAAATTATTGCAGGGTGCAAATATAGCAGACCTTGCACCTATTACAATTTTTGCTTCATCTTTTTTTATTCTTTCCCATTCATCATGTCTTTCTCCTATTGATAATTTGCTGTGTAATACTGCAATTTTTTCTTTTCCAAATCTTCCTATGAATCTGTCTAACATTTGTGGGGTTAGTGATATTTCCGGTACTAAACAAATTGATGATTTATTCTCATTTAAAGCTTTTTTCTATTAATTGTAAATATACTTCTGTTTTTCCAGAACCTGTTATTCCATATAACAAAAATTCTTCAAATCTGTTTTCTTCCATTGATTGTGAAACTTGCAGATATGCTTGCTTTTGCTCATCGGTGAATTCCAATTTTGTGTTATCATTTACTTTTTTTTATTTACTAATGGATTTCTATCAATCTTTTTATTTACTATCTTTAGAATCTCTTTTTTTACTAAAGAATTAACCGTACTTTTGAAATTTCAGCAAAATTTTCTATTTCCGGTATTGTTAACCCTTCATTATTTTTTATAAATTCTACTAACTTTTTTTGTTTTTCTCCTTTTAGTTCATTTACGTTGATTTCTTCATACGGAATGTTTAAGTATACAAAATTTACATTTTTATCTTGTACTCTATCATCTTTATTTTAGCTCTAGTACCTGGTGTTAGCATTAATTTAATACATTCAGATACATTACAAAAATATTTTCTCGCCATCCATCTTGCCAACTCAATTTTTTTCTGGTGGTAAATTTTCTTCTAATCCTGCTATAGGCTTTACTTTATATTCAGTTTTTTTCTTTTATTTTTATAATATAGCCTTGTTCTAGTTTTTTGAAATTTCCAAATGGTATTAGAACTCTACTTCCTACATCTACTATATCTTCTAACTCTTGTGGTATTTCGTAGTCAAATTTTCTGTTTAGGCTTTTTGCTTTGCTATCTATTATTATTTCTGCTATCATTCCAAGTTCCTTTCTTTTTTCGATTTTTATTGTAACATAAAAATTTATGGTTTACAATAAAAATTTTGAAATGGGGACGGTTCCTTTTTCAAAAAAAGAACCGTCCCCATTTCAAAAAAAATCACTGAGCAGCTTCCTCATATTCAATTACATCTTTTCTCTTATAAACAGAAAGAACCAAACCAATACAAATCATATTAACAATAAAATATACTTCCCCATAACTCACTAAAGGTAAATAAAAACCTGTTCTTACTGCCAAATTAACATTCATAAGAACACTCATTATAGACTGCACTATATACAAACTACCCATTCAATTATCAAAAAATTTTCCATATTTATCTTTTATATTTTTAGCATTTAAAATAAGTTTTACGGACACAAGTATAATTGTCAAAACCAAAATACCTGCAACTGCAATTCCTTGTTTTCCAACTAAATATATAAAAGCAAAATTACTTTCTTTTGATATGATAAACTCATCTGATTTAATAATGTCTGTGTCAGCTTCCCCAAACCATTTAGCTTTTTCCAAAATTTCTTTTTGTAACATTCCCTCATAGCCGCTTTCATTAGGATCACTTTCTGGGTTAAATGATGATGTTATTCTTTCTAATCTATATGGTTCAGAAACTAAATAAAATGTAAATATAATTCCCAGTAACACAAATGGTATTAAAAGCTTACTAAATTCTGTTAATTTCTGCTTAGATTCCTGCATTATTTTTATTAAAGAAATTATTAGATATGATACACAAAGCACTATTGCATTTGAAATTGATGGGATCTGTATCATTAAACCTAAAGATATTATACTTAAAATTATTATTTTTATTTTATCTTTATTTATTTCAATTTTTTTTTATCTTCTATTTGCAGATTTATAACATTTTCTTTTTTTTATAGCTTGTTATCCAACCAATAAAAGCTATTAAATACAAAGGTACTGTAACTGTTGCTGTTAGAAATGTAACCCTAAATACTCTAGCATAAAGTATTCCATTTATTCTAGTACTTAAACCAATATAAGGCATAAGCATTATTGCTGTTGCAGCAATATATATATGCATCGAATATTTTTTTATTTTTCTGTAATCAATAAAATAGACTCCTATACATAATATAAGTCCTATTATAGTATATTTTAATATATTAAATACCATATTTGGACTATTTGATGTATCTTCCTGTAGAATAGCAATAAAAATTCCATATCCCAATAATATTAAAACTAATATTCCTAATTTCCAGTCAAATTTAGGTCTATGAATTTTATTTAACTTTTTTTCCAATATCTGCTGGATTCCCCATTGCCTCAACCGCTTTTTTTTCTTCTGCCTCATTTTCTTCTATTCCTTTACTCATCAAATCATCTTTTGCATCCTCAATATGGCTTTTCAATTCTTCTTCGATGTTTTCTCTTATCGGTTCATATTTTATCTCATTTTTTACTGTATCTAAAAAATTCTTAATATCCAAACAGAACACCTCCCAATACGTTAGTTACACCATCTCTGTAGGTCTCCCATTCCTCCTTTTTATCTTTTAGATGTTTTTTGCCCTCTTTTTGTTATTGTGTAATATTTTCTTTTTTACTTCCTGTTTCATCCCAATATGATGAAATGTAATTTTTCTCTTCTAATGTGTGTAATATTGGATATAATGTTCCCTCCTGAAGATTAAATCATTCCTGCTTCACTTTTTAATTTTTCCGCCCGTCCTGTCTAACTCAAATTGAATAGTTTGTAGTGCTTTTTCAATTTCTATTAAATAAAATTTCCATTTGAGAATAAAATGGCTTTTGTCCTCTTTTCTTTACTGAAAATTCTTTTTTTTCATTTAATTTTATATTTGGAACTTTTAATAATTTCCTTCTTTTAGTTCTCCTATACTTTTATTAGCTTCATAAAATTATCTTGATTTTAGGCATTTATAGACTTTTCTATTTTTTCTAATATATCATTAAAATATTTTTCCAAAGGTCTTTGATTTTTACATAATATAACTTCGTCCTCTTGTTTGGTCCTTAACTTCACAGCAAAATCATCTTTTGACTTATAATATAAAACATCTACTTGCTGTTTTAATTCTCCTGTTTCATCACTTTTAATTCCAAAATATTTTACATTATCATAATTTCCGAATTTACCATTTGTAATTCATCAAATGCTTTCTCAAATTGAAATTCTTTCTTTAGCATTGCATATAAAAAATAGTCTTTTTTGATCTCTATTTTCCCATTCAAAATCATTTAAAATATCACTTTTTTCATTGAATTTATCTTTTATTGCTTTTTCTATTTCTTCTTTTAATTCTAATGATGGTGTTCCTATCTTTTTTATAATAAGAAGCTTCTGACAATTCTTTTGTTGTAAATGTTTCTTTATTAAGATTTTCTACAGCTTTTAATTGAATCGAACCGGCACGCCTTATTCAGGCGCAGGATTTTTTTTAAGTCCTGTGCGTCTACCAGTTCCGCCACATCTGCATATAAACTGGTATATGTCCTAACGACATTGTGTATTATATTATTAATTTATAAATTTGTCAATACTTATTCTAAAATTTTTCTAACAAATTTCGTCAAGTAAATTGCAATTCACTACTCTCAAAATAAATCAGAGGCATAAGAAGATTACTATATCTACTTTTGCCTCGTTATGAAAAAAACTATTATCTTTTACTATGTATTTTCAGAAGTGCTTCCTCCATCGAAAGGAATAAACTTACTTACAACACTTTCTTTTACAGTATCTGCTGCTCTAAATGTTATAAAAGAATTGTTAATTTTATTATCTACCATTTCTTCCATTTCATCTTTATTAGAATGTTCTGCTAAAACTAGTTCACTTACTAAAATTTGTTTAGCATTTGTAAGCATTTTCTTTTCACCTGTAGATAAACCTTTTTTCTTTTTGTTTAAAGCTTAAGTTTCTAACTACATCTGCAATTTCGTAAATATCTCCGCTTTTTAATTTATCCATATTATCTCTATATCTTTTATTCCAGTTTTTGTTCATTTCTGTTTCATCGTGCTCTAGAACTTCAAATACTTTATCTGCTGAACCTTTATCTATAATAGATCTTACTCCTACTTGTTCTGCCTTTGCTATTGGTACCATTACCTTTACTTCTCCTGGCATTTTTAAAATGTAGTATGATTGTTTTCTCCTAAAACATCTTTTTCCTCTATTGAATCAATTGTTCCTGCTCCGTGCATTGGATATACTATTTTGTCTCCTATATTAAACATGTACAACCTCTCCCTTCACTTATTTATGTTAACAAACAATTGTATCTCTATGTCATCAACAATTCTATTATACTACAAATTGGAGAAAAAGTCAAAATTTTCTAAAATCGTTTTTTAGACTGATATTATGTGAATTACAGCCGTTTTTGCCTTTTATTTCCAAAAATTTTTTTAATTTTTTTCATTTCCGCAGATTTTATTATATTGTCAATCAATAATGCATTTGTTACAATTCCTACTCCGCCAGGAACAGGAGTTATTGCATAAACCTTTTCTTGTACATCTTCAAAGTCAACATCACCAACCATTTTACCATTTTCGAAATTTATACCTACATCAACAATTATAGCTCCTTCTTTTATCATCTCTTTTTTCAAAAATTTAGCTTTACCTATTTCCATTACTATTACATCAGACTTTTTTAATATTTCTTCTATATTTTTAGTTTTCGAGTGACAGATTGTAACTGTGGCATTTTTATTTAATAACTGTGGAATTAATGGTTTTCCAACAATATTGCTTCTTCCAACAATTGTTACATTTTTTCCAGTTAAATCTATATTATAATAATCTAATATTTCAATTACAGCCTTGCTTGTACAAGGTATATTTACATCTTTTTCGCCTACAAGTAACTTTCCAAGATTCAAGTTGCTAACCCCTTCTATGTCCTTTTCCGCTGGAATTTCATTTATTAAATTAGACATTTTTTTTGATAAAGGTTGTTGAACCATTATTCCTGTAAAATTTTCATAATTTTTGATTTTCTCAAAATTTTTAACAAACTCATCTTCATTTAAAGCTAATTTTAATGTAAATCAATCCCGTACTTCTCACAATTTTTCTCTATTCTTTTTATATAAGTAATACTTGCTTCATCACCTTTTATTCCTAAAACTGCAATATTAGGTTTCTTTTCTAAATTTTCTATTCTTTTTTCAAAACCGCTTTTAATATTTTCAGCTACGCTTTTTCCTTCTAATAATAATTCCATTTTTACATTCCTTTCTTTTTGCAATAAGATCGTTTCTTTTCTATTGGGACCGTTTCTTTTCGCGAAAGGAAACGGTCCCAATGGAAAAAAGAAACGGTCCCAATACGAAAAAAATCAGTCATTCTTTAAAAAAATATATCTTCTACAATTATTCTATCTTTTTCTAAGAAACCTTTTACCATAATTTTATCACCTATGTCAAGTTCTTTATAAATAAAATCTGCCCTTTCATTATAAGCAAACATTTTTATTTCCATTGATTGTTCTATTTTTGAACCATTAAATCCTAATTCTGTTTCTAATAAAAATTCTGTTTTTGAAATTAATTTCTTACTATTGTAAAAAAAGTTGAAATCCGGTTTTGAACTAACTATTCCAGACAAAAACAAATATTAATATCTTTATTTACTACTACTTCATAATCATCGTACATATCTTATTTCCTATCATTTATTTAGATTACTATATCTTCGTTTCCTACAAATACCTCATCCATGATTCTTATTTACCACTTAAGGATGGAGCAAACCCCTTTAATATCTAATATTTCTCTGTATATATTCCTTAAAATATATAATCTCGAATAATATTAGAGCACGACACGGAACCCAATGTTGATGTTGTAATCGCCTACAGAATTGTTGCCGTTGCGGTAAGAAACTGGTGCGTCAGACCCATTCCAATTGAAGCTACCACCACGAAAGACGGCTTCCAACAGCTTATTTGATTTACCCCAATATTATATATTTTTTATTTAATTAAAATTGGATTACTATATCTTCGTTTCCTACAAATACCTCGTCTATGATTCATTTTTACCATTCAAGTATGGAGTAATCCCCTTTAATATCTAATATTTCTCTGTGTCTATTCCTTAAAATATACAATCTCGAATAATATTAGAGCACGACACGGAACCCAATGTTGATGTTGTATGAGTCGCTAACAGTATTGTTACCGTTACGGTTAGAAACTGGGTTGTTAGACCCGTTGTTATTGAAGCTACCACCACGAAGGACGGCTCCTAGAGGTTCTTTGAATTACCCCAATAATTTCTAAAATTTTTTAGATTACTATATCTTCGAAAATCTACAAATACCTCATCTATGATTCATATTTAAATTCTAAGGATGGAGCAAACCCCTTTAATATCTAATATTTCTCTGTATATATTCCTTAAAATATATAATCTCGAATAATATTAGAGCACGACACGGAACCCAATGTTGATGTTGTAATCGCCTACAGAATTGTTACCATTGCGTCCAGAAACTGGGTTGTCAGACCCGTTGTTATTGAAGCTACCACCACGACGGACGGCTCCAGCAAGCCTTTGATTTACCCCAATTCATCATTTTCATCCTCAAAGTATTTATTTATAAAATTATATGTATTTGCATATTTCATATATCCAAAATGACCACATAAATATCTTTTTGCTTCTTTTGATGTTAATTCTCCCTTTTTTTATTTTTAATTTTAGTTTTTTATATTTTTCTTTTATTCTCTTTTTTCCTTTATTTCTTAATTTCATTCTGTATTCATTTATTTTATATCCACAAAAATTAACACCTTGTTTTGATTTAAAAATATTAGTTTTAGAATTAAATGATAGATATAGCTCTTCTGTTATAAATTTTTCAATTTTATTTTTTACTTCTTTTAAGTCATCCTTTTTTTTCCATAAGGATTATACTATCATCCATATATCTGTAATAATATTTTACCTTTTAATTTATGTTTTATATATTGATCTGCTTCATTATAATATACATTTGCAAAAATTTGACTCGTTAAATTTCCGTATTGGAATACCTACTTCATCTTTTTTTGAATATATTATTTCTCTAAGTAACCATAAAACATCTTCATCTTTAATTTTTCTAGAAATTATTTCATCTAATTTTTCTTTATTTATACTTGCAAAATATTTTGCAATATCCATTTTTAATATATAATATTCTCCATATTTCTTTTTGCATTTTTTCATACCATTTTGTACGGCAAGTGCTGCTCTATGCATTCCTTTAATATAAGCCGAAGCTTCTACCTTTCTAAGCTTCGGCTCTGTTACATAAAATGATGTATATCCTCCATGTTTATATGTTTTAGTCATCAATCTCTCATATAACCACATTATATATTCTTCTTGTTTCAAATTGAATTTTACTATATTTTTTCTTGTAGTTTTTCCATTTTGACTTTTTTTTGTGTGCTTTCATTAAATTATCAAATGTTAGATATTTATAGTATACATTTCTAAGTGTTTTTGGCGTAATATTTTATCAAACCTCCTAAAATAGCTCCTATTTCTCTTATAAGAGTATTCATCACATAGTCAAACCTTTTCGTATCTATCCATTTGTTTTTTTTTCATAATTCTAAGTAATGCTCTTTGAATATTTAATCCTACATCTATTTTATTCAAATAATATATTCTTTCTTTTTGTGTTGCTTTTTCTATGAACATAATATTTTTAAAAAGTGTCATACATGACACTTTTAAATTCTGTTCCTATACTAAATTTTCTGTTCTTGGCAAATGTAATAATATTACTTCTAACATATATTCCATATAAAATTCGTATTTTGGAATCAATGTTAATTCTTTGCTCTTTTTCTCGTAAGACATTATTTCCATTTTGTTTTTATTTCCTTGTTATTTTTTTCATTTCATCTCTACGCCTTCATATATTCTATGCCAGACTTACAGGGGTCAGTGCTACTATTGGATGTAAAGCACGACACGGAACCCGACGCAGACGGAGTAATCGCCTACAGAATTGCCGCCTCGCGGTAAGAAACTGGGCCGTCACACCCGTTGTTCCGATAGAAGCTACCACCACGAAAGACGGCTCGGGTTGTTGAAGTTCCATCTGGATTTCCTGTTTCTGTTGTCCATTCCCACATATTTCCTGCCATATCATAAATGTTATTTATTTTTGTTTCTTTTGCTGAACCAGTTGCTAATTCTTTTCTTATATCATAATTGTAATTTGTTTCATCATAAGTAGATGCTGCAAATTCATATTTTGATGGTCCTGTTGAAGCAGTTACAGCTTCTCTTCCTGATTTTATAGGTCCTTTTATATATTTTGTTGCAATTGTCCAATAATCATTAACACTTGTATTTTTACGAGCTCCATATCTATGTGCTGCATATAATGCATTTGATAAATCTATTTTATCATTGTTATAATAATTTCCATAGTTTGAACTATCTAGTCCTATTCCTTTATAACTATCGTTTTTTTCCATCCATTGTACAATAGTGTCCCAAGCGTAGCTATCAACCAATTGGCTGGTTACAACTTTACTATCTTTATACATATTAGATGATACTGTCTTAGCATTAACTTGAGATATATAATTCCAACTTTGATTATTTTTCTTACTTACTGGTATATATTGATCTGTATTTTTTTCTTGCTGCTTGTTTCATATTTAGCTCCACTTGTATTAGCATAAAATGGTGCATTACTTGGCACTCCTGCTTCATATCTTGCTATATAAAATCCACCATAAGTATCAACACTTGATGTTTTTCCACCATCATCTGACCAAGAACCTTTTATTGGTGAATAAATACCATTTCCTTTGCTATCTGTTCCTGATTGGTAATTTGTATACCACCATTGTTTGCTACTATAATTATCCTTCAAGTTTTTGCTAAACCATTTTTTTTTCTTCATATGTTACACCTTTATCCCCACTACAAGGCACCCAAACAAATTGGTTTCCACCTTTAGAATTGTTATCATCATCTCCATATCTATCAGATATTACAAGTCCTGTTGATGGTTTTCCTGTTACATAATAAAATCCGTTTGGTATAGCAGCCTTCATCGATGTATCATTTTCTTCTATTATTAGTCTAACTTTTTTCCTGTTGATAATAACTTTTTACTTTCTGTGTCATCATCTTTAACTGTTGAAACAGTTATTTGTTTCATATTGTCATTTTCAATTTTTGTTTTTTCGCTTTCATTTCCTATTATATCCACAATATTATATTTTTTTTCCATTATACTCAAGTGTTCTTTCAGCTTGATTTACAGTTATTTTGCCTCCTTTATCTTCTGCTAATTTTTTCAAAACATATTCGTCTTCTCCAACTGAATCATTTCCTTGGTAGTAGTCCATTAAGCATTCTGTTGCTTTTAATTGTAGATATTCTAAATCTGAAGCACTATCTGTGCTTTCTTTAGCCTTTGCGGCATTTGTTAAAATTCCATTTTGACCTGTTAGCATTGACACACTAACACCCGCCAAAATAAGTAGTACTATTATTGTTACTACTAGTGCAATTAGTGTTATTCCTTCATTCTTTTTCTTCATGTTTTTCTATCTCCCTTTCTTTTGATTATTGATATTACATAGATTATCATAAAAAGATTTTTAATGTCAATAGGAAATTCGACAATTTTCCGAATATTTTTTATATTATTTTAGTCCATTTAATCATTACTTTTATGCATATATCATTAGTATAATTTATGCTTTTATATAATAAAAAAATAAAATGCAGAATCAAGTATAACTTAAATTCCACATTTTATTTTTTAATATTTTTTAGCTTCATTAATCTTTTTCTGTATAGTTTTTTACTATTTTTTCTTTAAATTCTTCATCTTTTACATATTTCAAATTTATATCAACATTTACTATACTAGACTCCATAGATGAAAATGCATATTTTTTACAAATTTTAAAATCACTTTCTAGCATTCTATTCCCAACTTTTTTCAAGTCTACTTACAAGTTTTAGTGTTTCCAAAGAATCTTCCATAACTGTATTGCAAAATAAAACACACTCTTTGCTTGCTTCTTCTAGTTTTTCTGGTTCTTCTTTTCTTACTTTAAATGCTTTTAATAATTTATCTAGCACTACTCTGTCCTCATCAATTACTTTAAGTGCCTTTTCTCTCAAAACCTCTGCTTCTTTTTTTTTATTTTTATAACTTCATCTTGCACATTTTCATATTTCTTTTTTTTCCTATAGTCAAATTACAAATATAGCTTATTAATGAATCTGTAATTGAAAGTACCATTCCGACAGCACTTCCTCCTGCAAGTTCAATCTCAGGATTTTCTAAATCATCTAATATTGGTCTTATTTTCTCGTTGTATAAAATCATTTTTTTCTCCTTATTATCCAATTTTCTTCTGCTTTTATAGGTAAAATCATTTTTACCTGTTGTCCTTGTTTTCCTGGATTTACAGTATCTATTTCCTCATCTGTTTCAATATCCCATAATTTATCAATTGTAAATTTAACTGGCTCTAGCTCTCTTGGAACTAAAATTTCTAATTCATCTCCAACAGATAATTTATTTCTTATTTTATTATTAGTTTTTTCATCTTTATTTTCAATTACTTTTCCACCAAATTCGTAATTTGCATTATATTGCTTACCTTCATATTCTTGAATATCTTTATTTTCTCTGCTATTAAAGTAAAATGTTGTTAATCCTCTTGTTTTTATTTTCTCAATTTCTTTCATATATTTCTCGGCATCATAATTTTCTGGATTCTTCATATAATCATCAATTGCTACTCTATATATACTTACAATACTTGCTATATAATATTCTGTTTTTAATCTTCCTTCTATTTTTAGGCTATCTACACCCATATCAATTATTTCTGGTAATTCGTGTATTAAACATAAATCTTTTGAGGAAAGAATACTTGTTCCATGCTCATCCATTTCTACTGGCATTAAATTACCTGGATTGTTTTTTTTTCTTCTAAATATACATTATATGACCATCTACAGCTTTGTGCGCAACTTCCATAATTTGCACTTCTTCCACATAAGAAATCACTTAAGAAACATCTTCCAGAATACGAAAACAAATTGCTCCGTGAATAAAGATTTCTATTTCCATTCCTTCTGGTTTATTTTCCATTATGTATTTTAGTTGATTCTTATCCATCCCTCTTGCCATAATCATTCTTTTTACATCCTTGATTATACCAAAATTTGCAGGCTTCTAAACTTACCAAATTACTTTGAGTACTAACATTTACAGGTACACTTGGTGCATATTTTAAAATTGTACTTATTACTCCTGGATCTGCTGCTATTATGCCATCTGGTTTTACTTCTTCTAGTTTTTTGCACATTTGTTTTATTTCTTCGTAATCTGTATCAAATGCATATATATTCATTGCTACATACACTTTTTTTCCAAGTTTATGAGCATATTCTATTGTTTTTATTAAATCTTCATCATCTATTGCTGCTCTAGACCTTAAAGATAAACTTGCTGTCCCACAATATACTGCATCTGCTCCATATAAGAATGCTATTTTTGCTTTTTCAAAAGACCCTGCTGGTGCTAATAATTCTACTTTTTTCATATTTTTACAAATCCTTCCTTTTTTTTGTTCATATATTAGTATACTATCAAAATGTGAAATTTTCAAGCAACTATAGACTTTTTAAAAATTTGTTGTATAATGAATAGAATTGGAAAAAATTTTACATTATTTTTTTAAAGGAGGAGATCTATGGATAAAACTAATATTAGTGATTTAGAAAAACTTCAATATTTACAATTAAAAATTCACGAAGCCACATTAGAATGTATAAATACTTATTCATTAGCAGAACAAAAAGATTCTTTGTTTTACACTTTTCTATCATTAGTATTTATGCGTTTTAGAGACTCTATAGATACCAGTGTTGCCAATCCCGCTAGATTAAAAGCAAATCAAAGTGTTATAGATAATATTGAAAAAGAAGTTTTAAAAAGATACCAAATAAATTACCAAAAGACTATAATTTAGAAGATATAGATAAAATGACAACAAAAATAGTTCAAGCTGTTTGTAAAGATTATTTAGGTGCCACAATTGTTTTCCACTCAAAAAACAACTGTAGTACTTATTGTGAAGAATCCGATGACCCTTATGTACAAGCTCTATATAAATCGCTTCTAACTACTGAGGAATATCTTAGAAGTAACGAAAAACTTCATACACCAACTCTATTTTCAAAAATGTATCACCCTTTTCAAAAAATAGATATTTCAAGCACTTTTATAGATGATAATCCAAATCCATTAGCACCACGAAAAGTAAAACCCTTAGACTTGAAAAATATAGATACAGTTGAAAAATATTATGATACAAAAATAGCTTTATTAACCTTACTAACAAATCACAGTATACCTTGTACAGAATCTACAGATGGCAAAAAAGCATAAATATTGTGTTAGTGAATTAGATATTCCATATTTACAATTAGTTAAACAAACTATGGATTTAAAACCACAAAGTAAAGATGAGGCTATTACAGATTTATTAAAATTAGCACGCGAAAATTATTTTAGGGAATATATTCCTTTTGATGAACAACTTGTTTCTGTTTTAAAAGAAAAAAGATATCGCTAAACAAAATCCGTTATATTGTACTAAAATATCTGACTCTAAAAAAAAAAAAACAATACACTCAAGAGCTTGTAAATCTTAAAAAAATAATTTAAAACAATTAAAAAATGACAGATTGCTAAACTATATTTTAACACTTGAATTACCAAATATTTTTAAAGAATTATCAGAACACCCCAATCTAAATGTTGAAATAAAATCACATAAAGAACGTGCAAAATCAAGTGGTTTTTATGCTTGTTATTATACAATAGAATTAAACGGAATTCTTGTTGGTGAAGTATTAGGTAATTCCGAATTTCGATATAATTTATCTAAAGAAGGGTATGCTGCTCATAATACAATGTATAAAAAATCATTTGATATTAAACCTTTATTTGAATTACGTGCCTTTCCTTTTCAAGATTCTAGGCAAGCTAAAGAAAAATTAGATTTTTATTGTGATTTTTTAAGTACCCTTAGTTTGAACGATGTAAGTGGTTACCACATATCAAAAGAAGATAAAAAGCTCTAAAATACTTAAAAGAATTAGTAAATTATGCCGAGTCCCAAATTAAAGTAAAAGATACCATAACCATTCAAAATGGCCAGACAATTTACCAAATACCATTTTTTGATTATATGACAAGTATTATAGAAGCCAAAGGAGCAAAATATGTTACAATTTACCCAGCACATATTGTTGAACATAATCAAGCAATTGCCGTTCCACAAAGTCCTCTATATTCTCTTGAAAATTTACTAAAATCTCGTATAGGTTTTTTCTACTTTGGCAAATATGGTTAGAGAGAAATATGTTCATATTGCTACAACTGAAAAACACGATAAACTTCTTGCAAGCTCAGCAGTTAGGTCGTATTCATCAACTTTAACACCAAAGTATGACCTTCCAATTGATAATTTATCTATCAAAGAAATTGAAGAAAATTATGAACCCCTTGATGTTGATTTTCATCCTATGGGGCAATATAATGATGATGAAAGATAACCTCTTTTTTTCGTGAAAAGAAACGGTCCCAATGGAAAAAAAACGATCTTTTTGCGAAAGGAAACGGTCCCAATAATAAAAAAAATAGCCTTTTATAAGGCTATTTTTATTATTTCATTTTTGTTATAGCAAGTCCATCTCCAACTTCTAAATTTCAGTATCTAGAAGTGGATTTTCTGTTGTTTCTGCAATATATTCTCTCAAATTTCTTACAGCTGTACGTTGTTTATGTTTATTATAGTCGCTCATTACATATCCTTTATACAAGATATTATCCGCAAATATTGTACCATTTGGAGCAAGCATTCTTAGAGCTTCTGCTAAGAAAAATGGATATTTTCCTTTTGCTGCATCAATAAATACCATATCGTATTTTTCGTTAAGAGTAGGTAATATTTCTACTGCATCTCCAACATAAATATTTATTTTTTCTTCTAGTTCCATATCTTTTATGTTTTTCTTAGCTTCCTCTACTCTTTTTCTTCATCTCTTTCAATTGTATCTATCTTTCCATTATCAGATAGAAATTCTGAAAAGCATATTGCCGAATACCCTACTGCTGTACCTATTTCCAATATTTTTGATGGTTTATTTTTAATCATTCTTTTTTCTATTTCTTGTAATGTATCATCCATTATTATAGGAATATGTTTTCTAATGCTTTTTGTTTTATTTGTTTTAATTTATCTTGCTTCATTTGAATTACTTCTTTCTTTTCTCTTCTTTTTTTTTCTTCTTCGTTGTACCATCTTATTACATTATCAACAGATATTGATGGGAATTCACTAACTATTTTTCAATTGCGTCTTTCATCGACATTTTTTTCGTCATATATATAATGTAAAAATATTAATCTTGGACCCAAATGTGGTTGTTCATTTTTCATTCTTTCAATCATTTCTTTTCTTCTTAAATATTTGTCCGCATTGTAATTAGCTATTTCTGCAGCTGTTATTCTATGCATTTTGAACGACCTCCTACACTATAATTATTTATTATTTCTTGCCATTCTTTCTCTTTCTTTGTTATTTAAAATTTTCTTTCTTAATCTAATTGATTTTGGAGTAACCTCAACAAGTTCATCATCTTGTATAAATTCAATAGCTTTTTTCCAAACTCATTTGAATTGGTGGAACTAAACGAAGTGCATCATCAGCTCCTGAAGAACGAGTATTTGTTAAGTGTTTTTCTTTACATACATTTACTGCTAAATCTTCTCCTCTTGAATTTAGGCCAACTATCATTCCTTCATAAACATCTACACCTGCGCCAATGAATAAGTCTCCTTTTTCTTGTGCATTATATAGACCATAAGTTACAGATTTTCCAGTTTCAAAAGCTACTATTGTTCCTCTAACTCTTGCTACAACTTCTCCTTTAAATGGTTCATATCCCTTAAACATACTTGCCATTGTTCCCTCACCTTTTGTGTCTGTAAGGAATTCTGTTCTATATCCAATTAATCCTCTTGCTGGAATATTGAATTCTATCTTTGTATGTCCATCTTCAGCTGGTTCCATATTTACCATTTCAGCTTTTCTTCTACCTAATTTTTCAATAACAGTTCCTACTGAATCATCTGGAACATTTACAACTAATGTTTCTATTGGCTCACATTTTACACCATCAATTTCTTTTATAATAACTTTTGGACGAGATACTAAAAGTTCAAATCCTTCTCTTCTCATTGTTTCTATTAATACAGATAAGTGTAATTCTCCTCTTCCTGATACTTCAAAAGAATCTGAGTTTCACCTTCTTTTACTCTTAATGAAACATTTCTTTCTAGTTCTTCAAACAATCTATCTCTAATATGTCTTGATGTTACACATTGTCCTTCTCTTCCTGCAAATGGTCCATTGTTTACACTAAATGTCATTGTAACTGTTGGTTCATCTATATTTACAAAATCTATTTTCTCAACATTTTCAGGATCACATACAGTTTCACCTATACTTATATCTGAAATTCCAGCAAATTCTATTATATCTCCTGCTGTTACTTCTTCAACTTCTACTTTCTTTAAACCTACATGTGTATATAGTTTTGCAATTTTACCTTGATATACTGTATTATCAGCTTTGCAAACTGATACCGTCATTCCAACTGTAAATTTACCACGTTCTACTCTTCCTACACCTATTCTTCCAACATAATCATCATAATCTATGTTAGAAACTAGCATTTGTGCAGTTCCATCTAAATCACATTTTGGAGCTTCTATTGTGTTTACCATTGTTTCGAATAGTGGTGTCATATCACTATCTTCATCTGTAAGATTTAATTTTGATACTCCATTTTTTGCAGATGCATATACAACTGGGAATTCTAATTGTTCATCTGTTGCATCTAATTCTATAAATAAATCAATAACTTCATCAACAACTTTTTTCAGGATTTGCTCCTGGTCTATCTATTTTATTTATTACAACAATTGGCTTTAAGTTTAATGCTAGAGCTTTTTTCAAAACTTCTCTTGTTTGAGGCATAGCACCTTCGAATGCATCTACTAATAAAAGTACTCCATCAACTGTTTTTAGTACCCTTTCAACTTCTCCACCAAAATCAGCATGTCCTGGTGTATCTACTATATTTATTTTAATGTCTTTATACATTACTGATGTATTTTTAGAAAGTATTGTTATTCCTCTTTTTCTTTTTCTAGATCATTTGAGTCCATTACTCTGTCTTGTACTTGTTCATTATCTCTAAATACGTGACTTTGTTTTAACAAACTATCTACTAATGTTGTTTTTCCATGGTCTACGTGTGCTATTATTGCTATGTTTCTTATTTTTTGGTTATTCATTTTTTATTTCTCCTTTTTTCTCTTTTTTAACTTTTTTATATTATACTACTGTTTTGTGGTTGTTGTCAACATAAAATTTCGAAATGGGGACGGTTCCTTTTTGAAAAAGAACCGTCCCCATTTCGAAAAAAGAATTACTTCTCTTTCTACTCCGCTAATTCAATTATTTTCTCCATTATCTTACCTGTAACTTCCACCAAAATTTCTTTATCCTTCTTTAGCTCCTTATTCCCCTTATATCCTTCCAAATCCAAAGGCTTACCATAAGTAATTGTTGCTTTCTTAAAAGGCTTTTCTCCGCCCTTTATTCCAACTGGTATTACAGTTGCATTAGAGTTTAAAGCAAATATGCAACACCTGTTTTAGGTTTTAAGCCTTTTTTTATTCCATTTCTAGTTCCTTCTGGGAATATTGCTAAACATTTTCCTTCCTTTAATGTTTTTAAAGATTCCTTCATAGGTCCGAAATCTTTATCATTTCTTTTTACTAAAATTACATCAAAAAACCTTTCCTAAGAATGCTAGAAACTTATTTTTTGTAAGCTCTTCTTTTGCTACAAATCTTACATCTTTTCTTTTACACGTTACTTCTAACAATGGTGGGTCTAAAAAGCTTTTTGTGGTTTGCGCAAAATATTATAGCCCCTGTTTTAGGTATGTTTTCTGTTCCTACTATTTTTGCTCTATATACTATTTTACAATATATAAATATAAAAAAATTACATATTACTCTTAATACTTTATACATCTTATATCCTTTCTATCTTCTATTTTGATTTATTATTTCTATTACTTTATTTACTACTTCTTCTATTGTCATATTACTTGAATCAATATAAATAGCATCTTCTGCCTGTTTTAATGGTGCAACAGTGCTTGTTTTATCATTATTATCTCTAAATTTTATGTTTTTACAATTTCTTCAAAAGGAATATTTATTCCCTTTTCCTCATTTTTTTTTGCCTTCTTCTTGCTCTTTCTTCTGGTGTTGCATCTAAATATATTTTTACATCTGCTTCTGGAAATACATTTGTTCCAATATCTCTTCCCTCCATTATTACCTCTTTACCTTTAGCTATTTTTCTTGAAAGGTCTGTTATTGCTTCTCTTACTATTACTATATGTGATACTTGTGATACAAATTTATTAACTGCTGCTTCTCTTATTTCTTTTGATACATTTTCGCCATTTAGATATACTAACTTTTGATCATCTTGCTTTTTTAAATTCTATGTCTATTGTGTTTAATATTTCTTGTATTTTCTCTAAATCTTCCAATCCTATATTTTTTCTAAGCATTGATAATGTTACACATCTGTACAATGCTCCTGTATCTATATATACTAATTATTTTCTTTTTCTCCAACCATTTTTTTGTTATTGTTCCTTTCCCACTTCCTGCAGGACCATCAACCGCTACTATAAATTCCATTTCTTTACCCTCTTTTCATTTTTTATTTAATTTTTAACCTTTATATCACATTTCTTCATTTTTTTATTATTAATGAAAAAGGCACCAAATAAAATTGATGCCCAAATCATCCTCCTTTTTCTCAGTTTCAAGCTATTATATTCCCCATTTTTTGCTAAAGTCATCTAAAATTTCACTTATATAGTCTTCGTTTTCTCCGCAATTGTTCGTTTCATTTTTTCTGAAATTTTGGCCTAATTCGACCATTTTCCGATTAAATTCCTTATCTTCTTCAGTGAAAATCTCTTCAATCTTTGGGATTTTATTCATAGCTCATAACTCCTTTCATTAAATAAATGCTAAGATTTGTGCTAACTTTCATCATATATGATACATTTTTTTATTTGTATTGTCAACATATTTCTATTTAATCATATAAATTTCAGCCCCAAGATTTTTCAGCTTTCCATCTAAATTTTCATATCCCCTTAATATATACTCAATATTCTCAACATTAGTCGTACCTTTAGCTACTAATCCCGCTAATACTAAACTTGCTCCGCCTCTTAAGTCTGTTGCCTGAACTTTAGCTCCATATAATTTTTTTACGCCCTTTATAATAGCTGTTTTTCCCTCTATATTTATTTTTGCTCCCATTTTCTGTAATTCTATCATATATTTATATCTACTCTCAAATATATTTTCTACAATAATTGATGTTCCTGTCGCTACAGTTAAAGTTGCTCCCATTATAGCCTGCATATCTGTTGGGAATCCTGGATATGGCATTGTTTTTATATCAACTGCCTTTAACTTTTTTTAGGTGCTTTTAAGGTAATTTCATTTTCTCTTAATTTTATGGTACAACCTGCCTCTGCAAGTTTATTTAAAACAGGAGTAATATGAGATGCATTTACTTTTTTTAATGTTATTTCTCCCCAGTAATTGCTGCTGCACATAATAACGTTCCAGCTTCTATTCTATCTGGCATAACATTATAACTTACATCTTTTAAATTTTTCACACCTTTTATTTTTATTATATTGCTTCCAGCTCCATCAATTTTAGCTCCCATTTTATTTAAGAAATTTTGTAAGTCTACAATTTCTGGTTCCATTGCGGCATTTATTATTTTTGTCTCGCCATCAGATAATACGGCCAAAAGCATTATATTTTCTGTTGCTCCTACACTTGGAAAGTCAAGATTTATTTCTGATGGTGTTATTTTTTCTATTTCACATATTATTTTCCCAAAATTTTGATTTACTGTTGTCCCTAATTTTTCAAAACCTTTTAAATGAAGGTCTATTGGTCTTGAGCCTATATCACATCCGCCCTGGATATGAAAATGTAACCTTTTATATCTTCCTAAAATTGCTCCTGCAAAAATTACAGAAGAACGCATTTGTCTCATCAGATCTTCTGGTATTTCAAATTTGTTCACATTTCTTGAATCAATTACTACTTTATTTTGATTTTTCTTTACCTTACAACCTATATTTTTTAATATTTCTATCATCATTTGCGTATCATGGATATTTGGAACATTGTATAATTTGGTTATTCCCCTATTTAACACACTTGCAGCCATTATTGGAAGTGACGCATTTTTCGAACCTGAGACATAAGTTTCTCCATACAACTTTTTGCCTCCTTCTATTATGTAATTTGACATTTTTCTCTTTTTCCTTTCATAAAAGTTTATTTTCTGTTATATTTTATGAAAGTTTTTGAGTTTTCGTGAAAATTTATATTATTATTCTTTTACATTTTTGTTAAAGTTTTCTCTATTTTCTCTCTTTCTCAATATTTCCAATTATTTTTCACCCGAATTCAGCTTCCTTATCTCTTTAGCATTTTTACCAGACACAATTTTCTTTCCAGTTTCTTTTTCTAATTGCTCTCTAGCAACTTTAGCTATATTTCCTCCTTTAATAACTGAATCTTCTGCCTCTTTATATCCTTTTTCTTTTTTCAGCTTTAGATATTTCTGTAGAAGATGTTTCAGCAAGCATATTTAAAACTAATTCCATATTTGTCATATTATCTCTTAAATTCTCTTTTTTCAAACCTTTTAAATTTTTATATTCTTTCACAGAATAGCCACTCCAAACTTGTGTTAGAATATTAGTTAATATTGCAAAATCTTTTCCTGAATTAATTCCTTTTGACTTTAATTCGTCTGTAAATTCTTTTCTTATATCTATTGTTTTTAATCTCTGATTTATCCATTCTTCTGAATATCCTTTTTGTCTGTATATATCCAAAGCACGGTTTATTGCTATTTCAGGGTCATAGGCTTCATCTATTCGCTCTCTTCCCACTTGTGCTAACCATAATTTAAATGGCTCTGCCTTTTTTGATGGTATTGATTGTATTAATCTTAAAATTTGTTCTGTTGTCATTACATCTGTATCTCTTAGTTTACCATCATAAGCTTTCATTTTCAACTGGTAACAATTTGTTACCAGTTCACTTCCTTCTTTATTTAGTCTCATTTTCAATGTTTTCCAATATTTTCTTCCCGCCTGATAGTCATTGTCTGTTAGTGCTGCCACTATATCTACAACCGAAAAATACCATCTTTCTTCTTCTTCATTCCATTTAGTTCTAATTTTCCTGTTTTCACATAATTTTAATTCGTTATTTTGTTCCACTTATACCTCATTTCTTTAAAATGTTTTTCAAACATTTTAATTATCATTTTTCTATATTTATACCATACTTTCAACCATTTTCCAACATTTTCAAGAAAATTTGTTTGCTTTTATTGTAAAAAAGAACAAAGCAAACATTTTACCACATTTGCTATGTTCTTACATCAAAACTATATCTTTTCAATTTCTGCTTCACTAAAGCTTTCTTTTCCCTCAATAATTTCTCCAAGCTCTTTTGCAAATTCTCTTAGCAAAACAACCTTAATAGTAATATCTTTACCACTAATATATTCATCCATAAGTCTCTTAAGTTTGCTTAAATTTAGCATCTCTTCGGTTAATACCTCTGGATTTTCTCTAGCTCTTTTAATAATCTTTTCTTTAATTGCTACAATATCTTCGTTGCTTGCACAAGAAACTCTTTGGAATACTTGGAATGGGTCATAATATTTAAGTATCGGAATATTTGTACATTCTTTATCAAATCTTTCATAAAATTGTTCCATTTTCATTGGAATACACTTAAATATCTCATCTGCCTTTTCCTTGTATTCTTTTTCAAGCAATTGTTCATTAAGTTCTGCAAATCTATCTAGTACATCTTTTAATTCTTCTTCTGAATACTCTTCTTTATTATCTCTTATTGTTACCTTTCCAAGCTCCTCATCTACATTTGGGCAATATTTTGAGTGTAATGATGATAAATTCATTCCATTTAAAAATACTGTTTTTAATGTTGGAATATCATTTTGTATTAACCCACTCTTTGAGAAATAAACAAAATACTCAAATAATTTTACAATATCAATTAGTTCTAACTCGCCTTTTTTTTACATCTTCTAAGATTTCATCAACAATTTTTCCAAATTGATCATCTTGAACTTTCCAATATTCCTCAACAAGAATCTTTTTGTAAGCTGGTATTTTTTTTCTCTTTTGGACTTGCATTTACCGCTTCCATTTCTGATTTGAATAATTTCATATCAAAAATTCTTGTTCTTACATAATATTCTATAAATTTGAAAAATCTGTAATCTGCTTTGAAGTTATAATAATAGTTTCCATCAAATTCTTTTATATAAAATTGTCTATTATCCATTAAAACTCTTGAGGAAACAAGAATTGATTTATATTCCTCATTATCTTTTATATTTTTAAATTTTTCCTTTGTTATTTTTCCTGCTTTTATTTCAAACGAAACTGCTATTGTAAATATAAGCATTGTCTGCATAACTCTGTTATTTGTGTTTGGGAAAAATTTATTTACTTCTTCATATATTTTATTAAAGTCATTTAATGCGTGTTTTAATATACGTAAGTTTCTTGTACCACTTTTCTTAAATGTGCTTATAATTAATTCTGTATTTTCTCTTAAGAATCTTATAAGTTCTCTATTGTTCTCAAACCTCATAAGTATTCCATTTATAATATAATCAAACTGTGGCGCATATTCAAATGTTTCTCCAACAAGTTTTTCTTTTTATTCTTTCATAATCTATTGCTTTATCAAATACATGCTCTATTTTTTCTTGTATCTTTTCAACCATAGGCTTATCTGATTTGTTAAGTTCACCTTGTTTGTCTAAAAGATATGTTGCAATAAATGTTTTCATTTCAAGATTACTATTTTTTATTTTTGTAGATAGCTCTTTTTCGTTGCAGATTATTATTGTTTTTATGTGGTCATGTTCAACAAAGTTGTTTATATATCCTAATATATCTATAACATCAACATTTGCTCTTTCTAGGTCATCAAAACACAAAACTTTATCATCTGTTGAAAAAAATTCTTCGTAATCTAATTTTCCACCATTAGAGCCATTTCCAAAGAAATTTGCCATATCTATTCCCGTTTTGGCATATTCTGGAATTGTAGTTTGTCCTTTTGCGCTCATATATTTTCTTAAATTTCTATCCATAAGCTGAGATGTTTCCATAAAGATTTTTTTTGCTTATTTCTTCTAGATTAGAAATTCCATATAAAGACATATATATTGTTGTAAATTTCTTTCCATTTAATTTTAAAGATTCTATTTTTTTTTTCTTAACTTGATTATTCCAAAAATATGTCTTTCCAGAACCCCATTCTCCATTTATCATTATTGCATAATCTGTGTAATCTGAACGTACATAATCTAATATGCTTTCTATTAAATCATCCATTTATCTTCCTCCTTCTTAATCTTTTGCAATTGTTAGCACATCTACTTTTTTTTGTGCCCGCTTGTTTTAACATTTTACTACATTCATTTAAAGTTGCTCCTGTTGTAAATATATCATCTATTAGTAATATATTTTTGTCTATTATTTCTTTATTGTTTGTTATTTTATACACATTTTTTACATTTTCGGCTCTTTCTTCTTTATTTAATTTGCTTTTGTGTATTATTATTTTTTACTTTTGATATAACATTATTCCTTAATTTAACATTTTCGTTTTTAGCCATTTCTCTTGCAATTAAAAGGCTTTGGTTATATCCTCTTTCTTTGTTTCTCTTTTTACTTATCGGAACTGGTATTATTATATCATAAATTTCAAATTGTACATATTTTTTTGATATTTATTTAAAAATTCTAAAATACTTCTATATAAATATGGCTTTTCATTAAATTTGTAATCTATAATTAGATTTCTTATTATACTATCATACTTGAAAATATAGTAATGATTCTCGAAATATTTATCTAAATACTCATCTTTTCCAAATATTGCTATTTCTTTTAGTTTATTTTCACATTTTTTGCACAGATATGTATTTTTGCCTTTTTCACATATCCCACATATTTTTGGATATATTAGATTTAGTAGCTGTTCTTTTATGTTGCTCCTCCTTTTTTCGATTGGGGACGGTTCTTTTCTCAAAAAGATCGTTTCTTTTTCGATTGGGACCGTTTCTTTTCGCCAAATTTTCCCATTGGGACCGTTTCCTTTTACGAAATTTTATGTTACCCCTTAATATTCAAAACTCTTAAAGCCTCTCTTATATCTTTAACACCAACAATTTCCATCTTATACTTTTCTTCTAAATACTTCTTATTATTTTCTGGAATTATGCATCTCTTAAATCCCATTTTTTCTGCTTCTTTCAGCCTTTTTTCTATCATATTAATTCTTCTAACTTCACCTGTTAAACCAACTTCTCCCATTATTACAGTATCTTTTGGTATAGGTACATTTTTAAAGCTTGATGCACATACGCAAAGTACTCCAAGGTCTATTGATGGTTCATTAAGTTTCATTCCACTAACTACATTTACATATATATCTTGTCCACCAATATTTAAATTGGCTTTTTTCTAGTACTGCAATTAATACTGCAAGCCTATTGTAGTCTAAACCATTTGCCGTTCTTTTTTGGTATTCCAAATACACTAAGTGTTGTTAATGCTTGAAGTTCAATAAGCATAGGTCTTGTTCCTTCTATACTTGCAACTATTGCTGAACCTGATGGATTATCATCTCTTTCTGAAATTAGAATTTGCGATGGGTTTGTAATTTCTACTAGTCCCTCTCCTTTCATCTCAAACATTCCGATTTCATTCGTTGAACCAAATCTGTTTTTTACTCCTCTTAGGATTCTATATGAAAAATATCTTTCTCCTTCTAGGTATAAAACAGTATCTACCATATGTTCTAAAACTCTTGGTCCTGCTATTGTTCCGTCTTTTGTTACATGTCCTATTATGATTGTTGTTATTCCTTTAGATTTACACATTCTCATAATTTGAGCTGTTATTTCTCTTACTTGGCTTACACTTCCCGCAGCTGCTGATAGTTCATCAGAGTACATTGTTTGGATTGAGTCTATTATTACAAGTTTTGGTTGTAATTCTTCTATGTTTTCATTTATTATTGATATATCTGTTTCGCCTAAAAAACATTATGTCATCATTATCAATTCCAAGTCTATCCGCTCTTAGTTTTATTTGTTCTGCCGATTCTTCTCCAGATACATATAGTACTTTTCCAACTCCATGTATTTTGTTACATAGTTGCAAGATTAATGTTGACTTTCCTATTCCCGGTTCTCCTCCAAGTAAAATTAATGAGCCTTTTACAATTCCTCCACCTAATACTCTATCTAGTTCTCCAAAGCCTGTTGATGTTCTTGCCACTTCTTCTCCTTTATACGAGTTTAGGGCTTTTGGTGTGTTTCTTTCTTTTGATATTTTTACTCCGTTTTCTGTTATTTTTTCTATTTTTTGTTCAAAGAATGTGTTCCAACTATTGCATGCCGGACATTTTCCCATCCATTTTGCACTTTCATAGCCACATTCATTGCATACAAATATTGTTTTTGGTGCTTTTGCCATTTGTTTTCCTCCGATTTTTTTAGTATGTTTATTTTAATGTATTTTTTTGAAAAAAAGCAAGAAAATTTTTCTGAAAATTCACCCCACATCTTTTTCCATCTCCAACATATTTCTAACCTCACAATTCATTACCAGGCCCATTGACTTAGCAAGTTTTATCAAATAATCCAATTTTGCCTGATTAGCCTTAATTTCATAAGTATAATAATCAACTAAATCCCCATCTGCAAACTCAAAATTATTATGAGCCTTTTTTAATTTTTCCCTTGTATCAATAATATTAAATAGCAATTCTCTATCTCTTTCATCATCTGTAAAATCTCGTATTTTCTTTTCCTTTATATACTCATTTTCCATTAGCAAAATCTCCTTAATTTAACATATTTTTATATAATATATGTAAATTTGCAATTTTTATTCTCTAAAAGCTTGATATATAGGCATAAATATTATATAATACCCGTATTAAGAAAGGACTGATATTATGATAGATATAAAATTTTTAAGGGAACATCCAGATCTTGTAAAAAGAAAATATCAAGAAAAAGTTCCAAGATAAAAAATTAATTTTAGTAGATGAAGTAATTGAATTAGATAAGAAAAATCGTGAAGCAAAATTAAATGGAGATAACTTGCGTAATCAAAAAAGAAAAACCTTAAGCAATCAAATAGGAAGCCTAATGAAAAATGGCGAAAAATGCAAGCTGAAGAAATAAAAAGACAAGTTCAAGAAATAAACGAAAAACTTGAAAAAAATGAAGCTTTAGAAAATGAACTTGCAGAGGAAATAAAAACAAGAATGATGAAAATACCAAATATAATGCATCCATCAGTTCCAATCGGAGAAGATGACAGCAAAAACGTAGAAATTCAAAAAAAAATATGGTGAACCTGTTGTTCCAGATTATGAAATTCCATATCATGGAGAAATAATGGAAACCCTTGGTGGACTTGACGTAGATAGTGCCCGCCGTGTTGCTGGAAATGGTTTTTATTACTTAATGGGAGATGTTGCAAGACTACATTCTGCAGTACTTACTTATGCAAGAGACTTTATGATAAATAAAGGATTTACATATTGCATTCCACCTTTTATGATTCGTTCAAATGTCGTAACAGGTGTTATGAGTTTCGAAGAAATGGATGCTATGATGTACAAAATTGAGGGTGAAGATTTATATTTAATTGGAACATCTGAACATTCAATGATAGGAAAATTTAAAGACCAAATATTAGATAAAACAAAAATGCCTTATACAATGACATCATATTCACCATGTTTCAGAAAAGAAAAAAGGTGCACATGGTATAGAAGAACGTGGTGTTTATAGAATACATCAATTTGAAAAACAAGAAATGATAGTAGTTTGTGAACCTGAAGATAGCTGGAATTGGTATGATAAAATGTGGTCATACACAGTAGAACTATTTAGAAGTATGGGAATTCCAGTTAGAACACTAGAATGTTGTAGTGGAGATTTAGCAGACTTAAAAGCAAAATCATGTGATGTTGAAGCTTGGTCTCCTCGTCAAAAGAAATATTTTGAAGTTGGAAGTTGCTCTAACTTAACAGATGCACAAGCTCGTAGACTTGGAATTAGAATTAAAGGTGAAAAAAGAAAATTATTATGCACATACTTTTAAATAACACTGTTGTTGCTCCACCTAGAATGTTAATTGCGGTTATGGAAAATAATTATCAGCCTGATGGTAGTGTTGTTATTCCAGAAGTTTTAAGACCTTATATGGGTGGACTTGAGAAAATTAGTCCTAAAAAATAATTTTTTTTCTGATTGGGGACGGTTCCTTTTCCGAAAAATGTCCCATTGGGACCGGTTCTTTTGGGACATTTTGCAAAAAAGAACCGTCCCCAATCAAAAATTTTCATAAAAAAACGGTTCCAATGCGAAAAAGGAGGTAATATATGATAGTAAAAAATCCACAATTTGAAATTTCGGCAGTGAGCCCAAAACAATACCCTAAAAAATGATTTACCAGAAATTGTTTTAGTTGGGAAATCTAATGTTGGAAAATCTAGTTTTGTTAATACAATGATTAATAGAAGAAAACTTGCTCGTACAAGTAGTGAACCTGGTAAAACTCGTCAAACTAAATTTTTATAATATGGATGACAAATTTTATTTTGTTGACCTTCCAGGTTACGGTTTTAGTAAAATGTCTAAGGCCGAACAAGTTAAGGTTGGTCAGTTTATTGAAGAGTATCTTTTTCATAGAGATAAAATTTCTTTGATTATATTTTTTAATTGATATTAGGCATTCTCCTACTTCTAATGATAGGTTAATGTATGATTATATTATTCGTTCTGGTAAGCCTTTTATGATTATTGCAAATAAGGCTGATAAGATTGCTCCTACTAAGGTTTTGGATACAGTGTCTGGTTTGCAGAAAGAGCTTAATCCTTTGATGGATGCGACTATGCTTCCTTTTTCTTCGGAGAAGAAAGTTTTTTTGTGAGAATGTTTGGAAGGTTGTTGAGGAATATATTTAATTTCTTTCAAAATGGGGACGGTTCCTTTTTTAAAAAGGAACCGTCCCCATTTCAAAATCATAACAATTTCTCCAACTCTTTTATCTTATCTCTAGCCTCTGCTGCCTTCTCAAATTCCATCTTGCTTGCAAACTCAAGCATTTCATCAGTCAACCTACTAATAGTTTCTTTAATATCTTCACCTTTCTCAGCTTTAAACTCAACTCCAATATCCTCAGTCTGAACTGCCCTAATTGCATCTCTTACAGATTTATTTATAGTTTTAGGAGTAATTCCGTGAACCTCATTATATTCGGTTTGAATTTTTCTCCTGCGGTTAGTTTCAGATATAGCTTTTTCCATAGAATCTGTTAGAACATCTGCATACATTCTAACAGTTCCATCTGTATTTCTTGCAGCACGTCCTATAGTTTGAATTAATGAACGCTCTGAACGTAAAAATCCCTCTTTATCTGCGTCTAATATTGCAACTAACGAAACTTCTGGAATGTCTAATCCTTCTCTTAATAGGTTTATTCCAACCAAAACATCAAATTCTCCCAGCCTTAAATTTCTAATTATTTCCATTCTTTCTAGTGCTTTTGTGTCAGAATGCATATAATTTACTTTTTATATCTAAGCTTTTCAAATACTCTGTTAAATCCTCTGCCATTTTTTTGGTTAATGTTGTAACTAATACCCTTTCTTTTTTTTCTCTACTCTAATTCTTATCTGTTCTATTAAGTCGTCACCCTGATTTGTTACTGGTTTTACTTCTATTTTGGGGTCTAAAAGTCCTGTTGGTCTAATAATTTGCTCTACAACATTTTCTTTTGAATGTTCTTTTTCGTAATCTGCTGGTGTTGCACTTACAAAGACTACTTGATTTATCCCTTGCTCAAATTCTTCAAATTTTAATGGCCTATTGTCATAAGCTGATGGAAGCCTAAATCCATAATTTACAAGTGAATCTTTTCTTGATTTATCACCATTATACATCGCTCTAACTTGTGGTATTGTTGCGTGTGACTCATCTATTAATAGCAAATAGTCTTTCGGAAAATAGTCAAACAACGTATATGGTGGACTTCCTGCTTTTCTTCCGCTCATATGTCTTGAATAATTTTCTATTCCTTGGCAAAATCCAGTTTCTTTCATCATTTCTATATCGAAGTTTGTTCTTTCTTCTATACGCTGAGCCTCTATTAATTTATTTTGAGATTTGAAATATTTTATACGTTCCTGAAGCTCTTCTTCTATTGTTACAATTGCTCTATCTAGCTTGCTTCTGCTTGTTACATATTGTGATGCTGGCGGAATTAAGACATGTTCTCTTGTTCCTATTGCCTTTCCAGTTAATGGATTTATTTCAGATATTTTTTCTATCTCATCTCCCCAAAATTCTACTCTTAAGGCTGATTCGCTAGTTGATGATGGATAGATTTCTAGGATATCTCCTTTTGCTCTAAAGGTTCCTCTTTTAAAGTCTATCTCATTTCTTGAATATTGCATTGTAACTAGCTTTTTCATTACTTCATCTCTTGATTTTTCCATAGTAGGTCTTAATGATAACATCATCTCTTGATAGTCCTCTGGATCTCCTAAACCATATATACATGATACTGATGCTACTACTATTACGTCTCTTGTTTCAAATAGCGATAATGTAGCTGAATGACGTAGTTTATCTATTTCGTCATTTATTGATGCGTCTTTTTCAATGTATGTGTCTGAGGCTGCTATATAGCTTTCCGGCTGGTAATAGTCATAATATGACACGAAATATTCTACTCTGTTTTCAGGAAAAACTCTTTAAACTCAGAGTATAATTGTCCGAGCTAGGGTCTTATTGTGTGCTAAAACTAATGTTGGTCTTTGAGTTTCAGCTATTATATTTGCCATTGTAAAGGTTTTTCCGTGAACCCGTAACTCCTAGAAGCGTCTGGTATTTCTTGCCATCTTCTATTCCTTTGACAGGTATTTTATTGCATTTGGCTGGTCGCCTGTTGGCTTGTATTCCGAGTGTAATTTAAACATATTTCCTCCTTTGTGACCACTTAATATGATTACTATTAACCAAAAAATTCGTGTAATTACTCAAAATTATTCGTGTAATTTTGTATTTTTTTACTTTTTTAGTATCATTTTTGACGTTTTTAAGTTACATAATTTGCTTTTACACGAATTAGGTCACAAACTTATTTTTTCAAACTATTTAATACTAAATAACATTAATTAATATTAAATATAAATTTCAGTTAAATATATCATAATTTCGAGTTAAATTCAATATGTTCAGCCTTTCTCCATACCATTTACGAAAAAAAAAAATTGTAACCATTATTTATGGTTACAATTTTTATTTATTATGCTGATTTTATATTATAAAATGCGTCTTGCATAATAACATCAATTTCTACATCAGTACAATCTTGTACTCTACCTTTTCCATTATCTTTTGGTAAAACATCTTCCATAAAAGGTTCCATTTCCTGTAAGCAATCTTGTATTATTTCATTTTTATCTGTGTAGTTTTCAAATGTAATTATTTCTGATGAATGTCCTAATAAAACAGCTATCGCTTTAAGGCTAAAATTATTCTTAGCTAATATTGTTGAATAAGTTGTCCTTAATTTATGAAAAGGTAAATCAGGAAGGTTATTTTCTTCTTTAATTTGTTTAAAATATTTGTGTATAAATCCTCTTCCCCTTGGCTTTCCATAAGTTGAGCAACATATATATCCTTCATCACAAAATGGATTATGCTTATCATTTATTCTTCTGTTTCTTCTTTTTTCATAGATTTTTCTTTCATCGAATATTGCATCTAACACTAAATCAGGTATATCCATTTCTCTAATACTTGATTTGGATTTTAGCTCTATTTCCTGTTTTGCTTTTTTATTTTTAGTTTTAGGGGTATCTTCATAATCATCATCTTCTAGTTTTCTTCCTAATTGAACTCGTAAATTCAACTTTCCCTTAATAAAATCAATATCTGAATATTTAACTGCTAAAGTTTCGCATTTTCTTAATCCCATAAGACTTGCAAATAAAACATTCATATATATAGGTGTGTTTTTACTTGCCTTTATAATTGTAACTATTTGCTCAATAGTAAAAGTTTTTGTTTCATCAATAACTAGTTTATGATACTTTATCGTATCTTCTTCCTCAGTAGCTTCTCTTATTTTTTCTTTTTCTTCTTTTGGTAAATCAATACCATAAGCCACATTTGATGAAACAAATTTATTGACCTCTGCATCCTTTAATGATGATACCATTACAGTTCTTACTATATCTGCAACTCCTTTTGAATATTCAAATACCTCTTTATATAATTTTTTTATAATTATAGATGATAAGTCTACTAACTTTACTTTCCCTATTCTAGGTATAATTTGATTAAAAATTGCATTTCTATATGCCATATATGTATTATATGCGTTCATTCTTTTTTACCATCATTTTAAACCAATACTCCATATAATCTCCAACTGTTATATCGTTATATACAACATATGTCCTGTTTTCCAATTTTCCTATAATTTTACACTTTTCTTTTTCTGCAATATCTTTTCTAGTAAAACCTGAATGTTGCACTATTTTTTCTGTTTCATCTTCTAATATCAAAACTACCCTAAAACCATATTTATTTTTTATTTTTGTTACATTATATATTCTATAATCAACATATCTTATTGGCTCCATCATTTGCATATTCATTTTCTAACTCCTCCCATTATTGATTCAGGATTAAATATATTATTTATAAATGATAATATTTTTTCTCTTTCTTCCATAATTGCGCAATAAATTTCAAAAGTTATATTTGGAGAAGAATGTCCTAATAAAGCTGCAATTTTCTCAATAGGTACTCCTCTTTCAATTAATATTGTTGCAAACATATGACGTAACCCATGAACAGAAACTTGTGAAATATTTATCTTTGTACATAATTTAGATAAATATGCATTAAAAGAACTAGGAAAATGTGGTTTTCCTGTTTTTTTATCAAAACTAATATAATTATACTCTTTAAAATCAGATACATTTTTCTTATAAAGTTCATACTCTTCTTTTTTTTTTTTTATCTTTTCCATAATTATTTTAGGTACCTTTAAATTTCTATAACTATCTTTTTTTGGGTGGCTTTTCTGTTAAAACATACTTTTCTATTTTTATTGAATTCACATCAATATCATTTGATATAATAGGGTTAGATACTAATTGTCTTCTTATCCTTATTATATTTTCGTCAAAATCAAAATCTTCAAATTTTAATCCCATAATTTCGCCTTTTCTTAGACCACAAAATACCGCTAATAGAATTTCCACATACCAATTATCATATTGTGCAAATAATAATAATTTTGATAATTCTTCTTTATTCAATATATTTTTTTTTTGGTTGTTGTCTTGTTATTTTTTAGTGCCATTTATTGGATTGTACATTATGTATTTATTTATTAATGCATCACTTAATGCTACACTTAATACCTCTTGACATTTGCTACCGGCTGAAGGAGTTATTTTTGCAAGTTCAGCAAAAAGTCTATCAAGATAATTTTCACTAATCAATCTAAGTTTTATATCTATACGAGCCCCCTCTTTTCTTAATAGTGGAACAACCATATTATAAATAACATATGCTACTCCTAATACGTATGTATTTTCTGGTTCTTTTTCTTTAAAAATATTTTCATACCAATATATCAGATAATTTGAAAAATGAACCTCTTCATCAATATTTAAATGATGTGCCGTTAATTGAGCCTCATATTCTTCCTTGTATTTTTTAAAACTTTCTTCTGCCTCCTCTGGTGTTTTAAATCCACCTTTTTTACCATAGCTTGTTGAATAATCTTCATTCAATATCTTTATCCTATGGTGCCATGAATTTCTTTCATAAAAAGCATTACCTTTTCTAGTTTCTCTCATAAATTAATCACTCCTATCTTCTTCTTTACAGAGCCATTCGTCAAATGATTTTTTGGTATTCTATATAGTCTTCCTATCTTTATTACCCTGAATAAATGCGTATTTGTATATACATCTTCCAAAAATTCATATACCTTATTTTTTTCCTATGTTTAATATTTCTTGTATTTCTTCAGCTTGATATACAGTTTTATGAATCTCTTCCATTTCGACCTCCATATAAAAATCAAAAGGCATCTGCATTTCTTGTAAATAGAATACATCTGCCTTTTGATTTTTCCAAATGTGTAATTTTTAATTTTTTATGTTTTTGTACACTTTACTTTTTGTTTTCCTTTAATTCTGGAAATATTTTTTCCGCTATAAATTCAGATTCTTTCAATGTTTTTGATGGTTTGTGCATATATAGTTCACTTAACATTGTATGTATTATATTTCTTTCGCTAAGCCTTTCCTTTCTGTTTATTAATACATAGAATATTGCAATTGCATAAGCTATAACCTCATTTGATGAAAAAATCCAACTAAACCTTATTTTTCTAAGTTCATTTTTTTTATTTATATTGCGTAATATTTCTTCTTTTGAGATATTTTTCATTGTTAAAACTAAATTTTCTAATACATTTCTTAACGTTATTTCTTCATTTTCAATATTCATTTCATTACAAACATATATATAATAAGAAATAGCCTCTTTTACACTATACTTTTTATTAAAATCCATCAACTTTCCTCCTTTTTTTGTTTGTTTAAAAATTCCATTTGTTCTTTATCTTCTTGTTCAATTTCATATCCTGTTTTTGATTTATTTGCTCCTAATATTAACAAGTACATAAAAACACCAGTTATTATCATATCTACCAATAAAATTTTTAATATCATTACTTTTCCCCCATACTAAAATATGGAACTCTAAAATTTGAGAGTATATGTTATACACTTTAAGCTAGAGTTCCGTTTTGCTTTCAATTATTTTTATCTAATTCATTAGATTGTGATTTGCTAAATCACTCATAGTATTTCAACTGCCTGTTTTACAGACTTGCACTCATTGCGTGGGACGGTTATTATCTCGCTCGTTCTATGACTATGCAAAAGTATCTTTCTACTAACTATCATCGCCTTATTAGTTGCAACCTAATATTTTTCAAATATAAGTTCTGTTTCCTATAATCGGGCTACCTTTAGTAGTGTTATCTAATGAATGTTATTCATTTTTCAATGTACTTTTAATTTTTAAAAAAACAAGTAAGAGATTTTACCCTCTCACTTGTTTGTACAAAAAAAATCTAATATCGTAAAGTCTAAATTTTAATTTTCTTCAAAAAATTTTCGTAAATGTTTTAAAGCTACATCTATACTATATTTTATAGCCATTTTAGAGCATCCCTCTATTTCTGCTATTTGCGACATAGATAAATCATGTTTAAAATATAATAAAATTCTTCTTTTATGTATTGGCGACAATGTGTCTATTGCCTTATGTAATTTTATATATTCATTGTTTTTTATAACAGTTTCATCTACATCCAAAGGTTTCTTGACTGCTCTTTTATAAAGGTTTATGTCTGTTTGATGTGATTTTTCTAAATATCTTTTATCATATTGTATAATTCTAGCCTCATTTTTTTCTATTTCATCTAAGTTTTCAAATAATTCTTTGCTTATATCTACTATATTTTTTCCATCATCATTTAAAAAAGTATACTAAATATAAATTATTTTCTTTATCACTATGTAAAAAGTACGGATTGTCTTCGTATCTATTTCTTTTTGGTCTTTTATCCATCTTAATTCCTCCATTCAATTTAAAATTTGTTTAAATTGAATGGAGGTGGACTTCTACACCTACAATATGAAACAAAGCCTAAAAAAAAGGGTAAAACTACCTATTAAAGTAGTTTTACCCTTTTTTATATCAACTATTTTCTTATAATTTTGAATATAAATTCCATCTATTGCTACATTCAATGAGTACACTCTCCTTTGAGTTGAGTGTAGTCATAAAATGTAAAATTCCACTACACTACATCAATTTCCAAATTGTTCGCTTTTGTTAATGTTATAGCGAGTGTACTTATGAATAATTTTATAAAAACAATTATAACGCAAAAAAGACACAGTATTCCCATTTATATTGTATACTGTGTCTTTATTTCTATTAAATTATTGTTCCCTTTTAAATAATCCATTTTATCTTCCCCTTAAAAATGTTCTTTCTTTTGTATTTTTTAAGGTCGGATTATTTATATCATACTTTTTGTTTTTATTTCTGGAAAATTAAAATAGTTTTTTATAGTATTATGTAGTTTTTTGTCTTATTTTCAGGAATTATAGCAAATTTACTTGTGTTTTTCTCTTCTCTTTTCAACTATTTTATATAGGTTTGGATAAGTTGCAATTATTATATCTGTTATGACTTGTATCTCATCATCACTACACCTATTTATTATTTCTTCCAAAATTTCTTTGTTAGATTTACTTTCTTTCATATTTTCAACTTTTCCATAAAGCAAAGTGTCAGTTGGAACTCTAAGAACCTCCGAAATTTTATGCAATGTATGCACACTGCAACTTGTATTTCCTTTTTCTATCTCTGCAACAAAATTTTCAGAACGTCCAATTTCTTCTGCAAATCTTTCTTTTGTCATATTTATTTGTTCTCTACATCTTTTTACTCTGCTCCCAAATCCTTTCCAATCTTTGTATTCAAATCTATTTACTCTACTCATATTTTTATTTCCTCCACAACTAGCAAATTTTTATATTTTCTATAATAGTTGTATTATTGCATTTTTTATCAAAAATTATTATCAAGTACGATTTATTTATATTGTGTTTGATAGTTGTTTTATGGGCAAAATAAAAACGATATTTAATCGCAAATTTTTATTTATTCTTTTTAGTCTTTCCTAATATTTTCCTTAAAAAAAAAATGTTTCTTCATTTCTTTTTTTTGTATTCTCTTGCATCCTTTTTTTTCTCTCCTCTTTTCTTCTTTTTTCATCAATTAGTATTGGTTCAAATTCATCTATATATTTATTTATTTTTTTCTTCTTTTATTGGCTTATATTCTAAGAAAAAGCCTAGTTCTCTTGACTTTATAACAAGTTCACTATCTCTATTTGCTGTTACTAATACAAATCTTGGTTTCTTCCTTACCGTTGGATAAGATTGAATTTCCTCTATAACATCAAGTCCGTTGCGTTTAGGCATTTGCATATCTGTAAAAACAAGGTCTGGTTCTATGTTCATGATTTTTATAATTTCATCCTGTCCATCCAAAGATATTTCTACATTTTCAACTCTTGGATTTTTTTTCAATAATCTTTTTTCATATTATTTGCAATTATTTCCATATCATCAGCTACAATTACTTTTATTTTTGAATCCATTTACATTCCTCCATTTCTTTATATCTTTATTAATTCTTATTCTAATATTTTGTGCGTGAAAACACGCATACTCTTTTATATTATTTTACTATGTTATTCATTATTTTTCAATACTGAATATAATCTCGTTTTTTGATTATTCTATCTGCTATGCGTGTTTTCACGCAATGTAAAAATTAAAAATTTGCTATAATTTTTTTGATTTTTTAGTATTGGAGGTATTTATATGCTATTAAACGAGGCAATAAAAATTAGACTTGAGAATTTGATGAAAGAAAAAATATTAGTTCTAAATATGAAATTTCCTGTGATGCTGGAATTAATCCCTCATTACTAAATGATTTTTTTAGAAATAGAACATTATATCCTAGAATTGATACACTTTACCTTATTTGCGAGGGGATGCACATTACTTTAGAAGAATTTTTTTTAATGATGATTTATTTAATATAGACAATATAGAATTAAAAGATTAATTTAAAAAGAATCAAAGAAAAAATATCACATCAATCTTAATTCATGTGATATCTTTTCTTTATTTGTATATTTTATCAGAGATGAACAATACATAACTAATAAATACTTTATTTAATTATAAATTCATTTGAATAAAATATATTTCCATCTGCTTCTTTTTTCTATTCTATATATTCCTTCTGTAATTTACCATAGCTATTTACCCAATTTATATTTTGTCGCATTTGATGATTTTCATCTAATATATAAGCCTTTGAATTGAAATCTATATTTGCCTTTAATTTTTTTCCATTCTCCATTTACTTTTTTCTTCAATTCCATAGTTTTCTCCCCAACCATATGGTTCTTCATTTTTATCTGTAATAATTATCGTTAAACCAGATGAAGTTATTGTATTTTCTTCTATTTCAATTTGAACATTTTCAATATTTTTACTATTTGTGACATTTTGTGAATTGCTATTTTCATAAATTTCATTCCTGGTTGTATTTTCCGAAGAAGATGTTATTATATCATCTGCTTTTTGTATCATGTGTAACATTTTCTACATATTTATCAATATTTACACTTTTCTTATTAACAATAAATACTATTAATAATATAAGTATAAGAATTATTATACTTAAACATAATATTACATAATTTTTATTCATAATCCATACCTCCAAATATTATGATATCACAACATACATTTAAAATCAATAATAACCCACAAAAAATATCTTTTTTTGGGGAAATGATGCACACCTATTATCATTTTTGCTTATTTACTTACTTCTGATTGATGTCCATTCAAGCGATTGAATAAATCTTCATTTATTCGAACAGCTCCATTATATGTACACTGTCCATTTTCAGTATGCTCATAAGACATAATACCAATTAGATGATTTGTTTTTACATCTATAATAGCACCTCCGCTTTCACCTGCAGTCCAGTCGCATAATGTATGCATATATCGGTCACCAATACTTGAAATACTATTAGTGTCACTATACATATAAGTTCCCGGATAGCCAATAGCTTGAACCTGTTCTCCTAATTGGCTAGAATAATTCTTATAATAGCCATATAGTTGCCAAGTGTCAAATTTTCGACTTAAATCTACAATTCCCCAATCCCACTCATGATCGCAATTGCTAATCCAAGCATTATTGGTAGTTATCGTTGTTGAGGTAGCACTTCCTAATGGGTTATTGTCTCCATTTTTTCCAGGATAAACACGAATTGATGTAGCCCATCCTCCATGTTCTCGTTCGTATACTATATGTCCTGCTGTCAGCATAACATTAAAATATACTAAAACTCCCGAACCTTGAGACACTGCTCCATCTGGATATGTTGCTTCAACGTAACAAATGGTTCTGTAAGGACTATCTGTAGTGTTATTGATTTTTTACCCGATTATCCTTTCCAATGAGTCCATATGTAGCCGGCACATTTCTTTCATCTAAAGCCACTGTATTTGAATGACTATGTTGGTCTGCTCCATATAAGATTTCTCCAGTTTTCGGGTTGTATGTTACACTTGTTCCATATGGCATTTTATCAATGCCGTCACTTGTCTGTGCTAATACCGTTGTGCTTAATGTTGACATTAATACACTTACAATTAACATAAGTGTTCCAAATGATTTGAACCGCTTAAAAATTGTTTTCATAAAACTAACCTCCTTATAATATTTGTGTGCATCACTTTTTCAGATTATCCCATTTGGAATAACATATATATAATACCATATTTTTAGCTTTTGTCAAGGAAAATCGCTTATTTTCCATGAATAAAATTAATTATTTCAATATGTAAAAAACAATTTACTTTTTTATTATATTCTGGAGTCCCATACCCCAAAATAACACTACTATTAATCTTATACTGATTTTCCTTGCACATATCTCCTCTCGTATTGCCCTCAATAGTATACACGGTATCATTTTCTACTTTTTTCAACAATACCGACATGGTCTGCTTTACCATCATTACTATCTGCCCAATCAAAAAAAAATTATATCTCCTGTTCTAGGTGTATAATCTCTTTCTCTCCATAAACCACAAGTTTTAAACCATTGCACACCCTCATTTTGACAATTAGCAAACTTAGGTATTATACCTGCCTCTATATAACCACATTGATTTGCACAAAAGCTAACAAAACAAGCACACCATTCTACTCTTGAATTAAACCCATACCAACTCCAGAAAATTTGCCCTCCAACATTACCTATATATTGTTTCGCAACCTCAACTATATCATTATCTCCTGCTGAAGAACCTGCAAGTAGATACAACCAAACTGAATTATATTCACTATTTTGTAACACTGCTATTTGTTCTCTTTGCTTATTATTTAAGCCGTATATTTCCATCATTTCTTCCAATGTTTTACTTGTTACATCAATATACAATTTTCGTACATTTCTTTTTTCTACTTTAATCTCTCCGTTTTCATCTGTTGTTTCTATCTCTTCTTCTCTTTCTTCAATTCTATGTTCTAAAATATTCATTCTCCAGAATATTTCCTTCAGCTGGTTTGATTTATTTTCATCTATTGTAATTACATCTGCTTGCTCCTTTCCATTACTTTCGATAGCAACATATATTGAAATAATATCTTTCCATTCTGCTTTTGATGAGTTTATTTCATATTCGTCATATTCATTATTTTTTTGAATTTCAACAATTTTATTTATGTATTCCTCGTTTATTTCTTTTTATAACACTTGACATTGTCTTTGTTCCCACATCCTTTTCATTAGAAAAGAAAATCCCGAATATTGATGTACACATTATTCTATTAAACATATCACAATAATTATTATAATAGCAATCCAGCCACCTGCAATTATTGCCGATATTAATAACCTAGTCGCATTTATTATTGATTTTATAGTTTTTTGTAAATTTAATTGTTTTATTTATTGTCTTTTCTGTTGTTTTTATTACATTTCTTATTCTTTGTTTTTTTTCCTGTTATATTTCTAGTAATATGATTACTGATTGGCTTGATTTCATCAAACTGCTTTAACTTAGCCGTTGTTTTCTTTATTCTATTAGGATATTTTTTTATTCTATCTTTGTTCATCTTTTCTTTTGGTCTTTTTTTTTTTTATACTGTTTCGTATATCTTTTAATTTCAATTTTGTTTTTATAATATTTTCCTTTGTTTTATTAAAATTTTTCCTTTCCTATTTTATTTAATTTATAACTATTGGATATAGTTTCTTTTGATATTTTGCTTATCTTATTTTCTGCATATTCTTCTGCGTTTTCATCATCATCTTGATACTTTTCTTTTGTTTTATTATTTAATTCGTTAATATTGTTCTTTATCTTACTTTTTCATTATTGCCATTCTATCAAACTTTTTTATACTGATTTCCTTTTGTTTATCTTTTTTTTCTTAATCTTTGTCATTTTGTTTTTCCTCCTCTTCTTCTGTAATTTTTTTGCCACAATAACTAATCTTCCATTTTTGTTTGAATATTCGCAAGTAGATAGTGTTATAAGTTTACTCCTATACTCTACTTTTTTGTTTGTTTCATAAAAAAGAGAGTTCTTTACACTTTGAATAAATGTAAAAAACTCTCTTTCTGAATTGCTATTTATAAATTTATAATAATAAAATCCTTTTTCATCTGCCGTTGTTTTAAAAACTGCAAATATTTCATATACCATAGATTCATCAATTGTATCAAATTTTATTTTCAGATGATTTTCATAAAAATCTTTATTTTTATATTTTTCTAATTCTCCAAACATTTGATAATTATTGATATGATGTCCATAAACAATAATATTGTCACTCGATTTAATATTGCAATATTCCGATATATACGGTGTTCCTAATTGCGAATATTTTTTATAAAAGTTTTTCCTTAAATAGTAATCTTTTCTATCTACACTTGTTTGCATTATTGGATAACTTATGTGTGTATCTTCTATTTCTAGCCAACCTATAAAATCATTGTTCTTATTATACAATTCCTCTAAATTTCTTCTTGAGGTTTCATTTTTTTGTATTGTCTTCACTATATTTATTTACATCTTCATCTTTTTTAGTAACATCTCTTAACTCTGCAAATATTTGATTTTGTTCTTTACCTTTAAAAAAAAATTTTGCATTATATACATTGTAGATAAAAATAAACATGTTATACATATAATAATTACTACTTTGCTAAAATATTTTTTCAAATTTTTCACTCCTTTAAAATAAAAAAACACTATACAAGAATTTGCATAGCTTAAAAATTTATTTTTTACTTGTTGACTTTTTTATTTTATTTGGTGTATAATAGGTATAGAAAGTAAGCGATTACAGAAATGTAATTGCCTAATATATTTTTGGTTACTACACATTGCTCTGTAAGTTCAATTTAAGCAATGTGTAGTCTTTATTTTATTTGACTATTAACCCATTGTATGTATATGATACATAGCAAGGCTAAATTTGTTATCACTGATATTACTAACCCTATAAATAGGAACGCTAAAATCTCTAACATAGCCTCACCCCCTAACTCTTGATAAGTAATCAAGGCGGGGCAACTACACTGCTTAACTTACTCTCTATGCCAACCATTCTACATTAAATTTTTAAAAAGTCTATATTTTTCGTCAAATTATTTCATTTAATTTTGTAGTCATTAGTTTATATAATTCTGTATTTTAGGGAAATTATTTATAAATGGTATAAGTGCATTCCCTATTTTTAACAATCCTCTTCCAGCCTCAACATTTGTTATAAAACTTAATTGTTGGTCTGATATATTTAGTAGTTTAGCCAATTCCAATCTATCTGTACCTGCTTGATTTAACATGATTATTAATTCACTATTAGCTAACATTGTTCTTGCTAAATCATTTCGTAGTAAATCTTCCACATTTTGAGTGACTCCTGTACAACACGCCCCATACTTTCGCACTCGTTTCCACAAAGTGAAAAGGAAATTCGCCGAATATTCATATTGAAATAACAAATATATTTCATCAATATAAATATAAGTTGATTTTCCTTTTTGACGATTAGCCGTTATTCTGTTAAATATACTATCAAGTATAACAAGCATTGCGATGGGTTGTAACTGTTTTTTTAATTCTAATATATTATAACAAACCAACCTATTATTTATATTTACATTGGTCTGTTTTGCAAATGTATTTAAACTACCATTACTAAACAATTCAATTGCTAAAGCTACGTCTTTAGCCTCTTTTTTCTTCTTGTCTTAATAGTTCCTCTCTAAACTCTCTCAATGTAGGTGGTTCGCCCTCATAATCTCTTTCCATATAATCTTTATACACATTTGCTATACATCTATCAATGATTGAACATTGTTGTGGTTCTAAAGATTTTCCCATTAGTTGTTCACAAAGTGATAATACAAATTCAGATTTTAATACTATTGGGTTTGAACCGTCCCCATAGAACTTATTCATATCCATTGCATTTATATGATTTCTACTTGTAGATGATATTTCTATCAGTTCTCCTCCTAGTTTCTTTTACAAGTCCTGCAAATTCATTTTCCGGGTCAATTATTATTATATCTGCATTTTTTTCTTTTAGCATAATAGAACTTATTTCTTGTTTTGCCGTAAAACTTTTTCCTGAACCAGAAACTCCTAGTATAAAGCTATTTCCATTTAATAATTTTTTTCTATCTAGCAATATCATATTTTTGGATATTGCATTCTGTCCATAATAAATCCCATTTATGTGTTGTACCTCTTGTACTTTAAATGGCATAAATACGGCTAAACTTTCAGTTGTAAGTGTTCTTAATGTTTTTATTTTTTCTACACCAATTGGCAAATTGGTATTTAACCCATCTAATTGTTGGTATCTTAATATACCGAACTGACATAAATTTTTTCTTGCCGTCGTTAATATTGCGTCTGTTATTGTTTTCAAGCTCCTTTTCTGTATCTGCTATAATAACTGCTGTAATTAATCCCATAAACATTCTTTGGTCTCTTGTCATTAAATCATTTAAGAACTCTCTTGCCTCTTTTTTTCTTGTTGCTCTAAATCATATGGAATTGAGGCTAAATAATTATTATTTTCGCTTTGTTTCCTTATGTAATTTGCCTTATTAGTTTCTACACCTAATAGGATTCGCTCTGCATCTTTTATTGCCTCTTCTTTTTGCAACTGGCGAAATTCTATTGTTAAAATCAAATTTTTGCTTATATCTGTAAGTTCTGAAACCATACTATCCTTTATAAATGAGGCATATTCCTTTAAAAATATTGACCTGCAAAATTTGTTTCCCATTTTAAACATATCACTTTTAAATTCAAAACTGTCTGGACAAATATAGTCCTTAAAACTATGTCCTTTTCTCATATTGTCAATTATATCAAAGTCAAAACTACTTTCTTCTCCTATTCGATAGAAATTATGTAATAATTGTAATCGTTCACTTGCATTCAATTCGATGCATTTTGAATTTAACTTTTTAAAGTGTTTATTTAATTCTATTCCTACTCTTCTAAACGTGGCTCTAGCCTCTGTTAAACTTTTTCTATTTATAGTTATTGTTATATATTTTTCTTGAATTATACCATTTGATGTTTTTGTTCCCTCATCTATAAGCATATTATATTCTTGTCTTAATCTGTCAAGTCTGTCTTTTTTCTTTTTCTATTTTTATATTATTTTCTATATCCTTTTCATTTATATTACTATTTAATATACTAATTTTAACAAGCATATCAGTTTCAAAAGAATTTAATATGTCTATATAATCAACAACCATTTGTTCCTTGTCTTCTTCACCTGCGACTATAAAATTAATGTCTGTAAACTTAAATGTTTTTGAATATTTATCTTTTTCTACTAAAAATATACCGTCATTCCAAATTCTTTTTACAGGAATAACATCTTGTACACTTTTTGGAATCTTAAATACATCTTCATCCATATTAAATATTTTCTTAAAAAAATTTAATAATTTTCAAATTCTTCTGCCTCCTTTTTCTCTTTTTTATTTTTCTTGTTTTTTCACATTGTTTATACATATCCATATATAAATTATTAGGCTTGAACACCAGTTTTTTTGGCATTAGTATTTCAGATTTTACCCAAGCTATAAAAATTGTCCGGCTGTCATCCCATTGTATTTAACAAAGCCAAGTAGTGCAAAAGGAACTGCACCTGCTATACATAGCCACGATACAGTTCCTATATTAAAGATTGGTCTAAATATAAAATATATTCCTATTGCCACAATACAAGCAATAAATGAATATACAAATTGCCTTAGTGATAAACCAAAGAATATATTTTCTTTATATTGCCTTATCTCTTTATTTATTTTTACCTCCATAAACTATCTCTCCCTTTCTTTTATTTTTATTCTTTGGCTTTTTTTCTTTATTCTCTTTATCTACATTTTTATCTATATTAAAAAAGCATAAATATCTTGATATGATTGTATCTTCATTTGCTGCGACCCAATCTTTCAAATTTTCATATGTATATTGCCATCTATTATTATGTTCTTTACTTTTAATAAAATCATCAGCTAAGTATTTGCAAAATTCATAAGTTTTGTCACAATCTTTTTTATATAGTCTATTTAATTTTTTTCACTCAATATATCATATACTAAAATAAATGATATATAACTTATCTCTTTACCATTTTGATATTGAACCATTGGCATTTTTACTTGCCCATTTTCAATTTCTATAAAGTCCATTTTTTATCATAATATTTCATTACATTCATTACGTTAGTATCTAATTCTTTTCTTATACGTTTTTTACTCACACCATTATTTTTACAGAATTTCAAATATTTTTGAAATCCCATTTGGTGTTCATACTCTTCTATACCTACTCTTTTTCTATATCATTCCATATACAACTATGAAATTCTAGTGTCATAAATCCTAACTCATATTCTTTTTTCTAAATAGTCAAAAAATATCCTCATCTATATTATAAAACCATTCTTCTGCTCTCATTATCTCTTTATCTTTTAATGATACTTGATACAAATCATAGTTATCATCTCTTATAATTGCAATAGCGTCCTTACAATTATATCTATTTATCAAAATATATTCCATTTTGCAATTTTCATAATCTTTCTCCTGCATTAACATATTTACCTCATATAATGCACTATCAATTTCTATCTTATCCATAAAATCCTCCTTCTACAATCCCATCATTTCTCTAACTACTCTATCTGACATCTTAACAGTTCCTACTAAAACTAACATATTAAATATCAATTCGCCTATATAACTCCATACTTGTGTTGCAACTGGCAAACTTGAGTCAACAGATGGAGGGTTAGACGCAAACACCGAAAATATAATACATGCAAGTACAATAATAGCTCCCTCCATACATACAGAAACATATGACTTTATAAAACTTTTTTCCAACATTTTGACTTGGTTCTCCTGCAATCGAACTCAATGGAATAGGTGCTATTGCCGTATACAAATATAGTTTAAAAAATCTACCATAAACACTCATTATCATTACGAATGACAGAACTGTTATGAATAGACCACCAATAATTGTAATTGCCCATAATGGTATTGACTCAAAAAAGCCACAACTTTCTATTGCTGATATTATTTCTTGAGGTATTACCGTGCTTGAACTATTTCCAAAACCTGCTGAAGACATGATTGTTGAACTTATACCTTGTACTATTTTGAAAATTGCAAGCATTAAGTCTAAACCATATACTACTATGGTATATGCTATCGAAAATCTTAAAAATAATTTAAAGGCATGTTCTGGTTTTCTAATCTCTGAAAATGAATTACAAGTTTTTATAACTCCTGCTAAAAAAAAATATAACTAGCAAAGCAAGTCCGTATTGCTTGTAATGCTCCATGTATATTAAGTATTACATTCCAAATTCCACCACCTTTAAATTCCTCAGGGGTTTGTGACACTAATTGCCATATTTCACTTAGTTTAGAGTTCCAAGTATTTATAGCATTTTGTAAATTCCCCACTATCCAATTATCTGACAAATTTAACCGCCTCCTATAAAATTACTTTTAAGAGGGTACTCTTTCCTGTTTTTTCTTTTTAACTTAAAATTAATTCTAATATTTGTTTTGCAAATGCTATTATTACTCCACCTGCTAATGTCATAAAACCATTAGCCCTTTGTGATGGGTCATGTGATTTTATTGCCATACCAATTTGTACAATTCCCCATAATAATAAAATTGCGCCTATTGCACCTATAATTTGATACATAAAATTTTTCAAATTATTTATAACCACAAGTGGGTCATCTGTTGCAAATACATTTACACTTTGTAAAATAAAAAGTAACACCACATATAAAAAGTGTTACTCCAAACTTAACCAATATTCTTTTTACTATTTTTTTATTTTTCTTCATATATTTTCCTCACTTTCCGAGAGGGTAAAATTTCTTGTTTTTTTTAATCATCCATATTTTTCAAATAATTATCTATTTCTTCATCAATTAAAATTTTAAATGCACTTGTTTCTTCACGTTCTTCTACTTTTATATCATTTGTATTAGCTAATATTGTTATTGTTGCCTTACTGTTATCTGGTGTTATGTGTAAATAAGGCTTATATCCTCCATCTTCTGTCAATTTAATATTTGGGTGTTTAAAAGTATTATATTTTAAATCTTTTATTGGTCGTTCTCCTCTTATAAGCAAAATTGCATAGTCATTATCCATTCGTCTTATTTCTTCTGGATTCATAAGTTCACTACCTGTATTTTGATAATTAGTAGAATAATTTCCAGAATGCCCTGTACTTTTTCCATAAGTATTTGTGTCTATGGTTTCTTTTCCGTAAAAGTTCACTTATATACTTATGTGTACTTTGTTCATTACCTCCTAAATAAAGTAATTCATCACAATTTCCGAACTATGCTTTCCCACTGTTTTTCAAAAATTGCCTTTAACTGTGCTAAGTTTTGTATTATTATACTAACCGATATTCCCCTTGACCTCATTGTAGAAAGTATTTTGTCAAAATCATCTGGCAAAGATACATTTGCAAACTCGTCCATTATAAAATGAACACTAACTGGTAATGCTCCTTTATATTTGTGGTCTGCTATATAAAATAATTGTTGAAACAATTGAGTATATAAAATTGATACAATAAAGTTAAAACTTGTATCATTGTCTGGTATTAAAACAAATAGTGCTGTTCTTTCTTCCCCAATACTACTCAAATTCAAATCATCCTCCATTGTTAAATTCGCTAAATCTCTTAAATTAAATTTTTCTAATCTCGAGGCTAATGTTACTTGTATTGATTTCAAAGTTTTAGCTGAGCCTGAATGATAGCTTTTGTAGTATTTTACTGCTATATGTTGTGAATTTATTTCCTCTATCATTTTAAATAAAGTATCTAACGGACTTTCATAGTCGTCATCATCTTCTCTTACATCTCCTGCCCTTAGTAACTCCAACACCATATCAAAATTCTGTTCATATTCTGGTGCCTCATATTTCAATAAAAATAATAATGCCATAAGTAGCATTGAGGCTGCCGTATCCCAAAATGGGTCATTACTTTGGCTACCGTTTTGGGGTTGTACTCTTAAATAAGTTTGTTACAAGTTTTTTTGTACATCATTGTCATTTTTTAAATATGCAAAAGGATTATATCCGTCACTCAAATTCATATTTACTAAATCCAATACTTTTACCTTAAAGCCCTTTTTTTTTCTAACATATAACCCACATCTCTCAAAATTTCTCCTTTGGGGTCTAAAACTATATATGAATTACTATTAGAGGCTTGTAGTAAATTTGGTTTTGCATAAAAAAGTGTTTTCCCTGCACCACTACCGTCCTATTACTAAGGTATTTAAATTTCTTCTATGTTTTTTTGCATTTAAACCCATTCTAACATTTTGGGTTAAAATCCTATTTTCGCTTTCTGGCAACTGTTTATATTTATTGTTTATTTCTCGAATATTCCCCCATTTTGATGAGCCATATTCTCTACCTTTCTTATAATTTTTTCTAGTTGAAAAATATGCTCCAATACATACAAAATATATCATCAAGAAAATACCAATTGTTTTTTTACTATTTTCTACAATGTTAATTTTAAATGGTGTATTTAAAACTTGTGGCAAGTCATTTATTATTTTTACAAGTCCTCCATCTGTCAAAGGTGCAATTAATATCGCCAACCATATTACAAGCAATGCGCCAATACTAGTTAATACAATATATAACATTTTATCTTGTTGTTTCATAATCTTTATTCTTCTTTCTATTACTAAAAATTCCTATTTTTTGCTTTGATGGAGCTTTTATTATATTTACAATAACTTTATTTATTAAATCTGTTTCTTTTTTTGTTGCTCTTGTAGTTCATTTTTCATCTTAAAAAGAGAATTTAAAATAATCGCATAGGCAACTCTATCTATTTCCATTATTCTTTTTCGTTTTTCATATTTCTTCCTACCTTTCATATGTTCTACTTGATTTTATTATTTGTTGTTGAACTCCCATTTTCGTTGTCCATTCCCTCAGTCAAAATACTCAAACATTCTGCTCCTTTTGAGAGTTCCCTTTTTATTTCTTGCGCGTCCATATTTTTTAGTTCTTCAGGTATTTTATTGAAATTAAAACTTGCTAATGGTACACCATATCGTTTACATACCATATATGCAACACTTTCGTTCTTAAACTTATTCAATTCGGTATTTTCAAAAGTCATAGAGTGTACACTTGCAATTTCTCTTATCAAGCCTATCAGTATTTCTTTTACATCTGCCGTTTCTAATACCTCAATCGTCCTTTTTCTAAATTAAAACTCACTTTTTTCCCATTATAAATGCTTTGAGCAATTTCTACCTGAACAGGCGACATTGACAAAATCGCTTTCATAAGATTTTCATGAGTATATGGAATCGTATTCAGTCTTCTCTTTACTCTCATATCCGAAATATCATAAACATTTTTTGCGTCATAACCTTGTACTTCTGTTCCATCTTCCTTTTCGTACACATTACTTGGCTCTAATATAATAATAGGAGTAGGTTTTCCTGAAAAATTTATATTTTTTTTTTCCAACTTTCTGCATCTTTCAATTGTGTTACCTTTGGGTTTTGTGCTGCCACAAGTAAAGCATTTCCTACTGAATAATTTGGAAACTTACTTTGTACATCTAAATATAATTTATACATTTCAGGATTTTGTGAAATTTCCACTGCCATTTCATCTTGTTTTTGATATGCCCATTGCCTCCTTTCATTTTTCTGTTCTGCCCATTTTGCAACATCAAAAGTTGTTTTATTTTCTGTTGCATTATTAACTGTACCATTTATAATATCTTTTACCATGCCCATTTTATTTACTCCTTTCCTTTTTCTTATTTCTATCTTTCGGCTGCTTATGTTTTAATTCTTTTGTTACAGGTTTTATCATGTTTTTGAACTTTCTTCTTGAGTTTTCTTCTTCTCCTCTTTTATTTCTTTTAGTTTTTTCTCTTATAGATGGCTTTTCAATTTCTTTATATTCTGTTTTCTCTTCGTTTGTTTTCAATAAATTCTCTAATTGACTGTTTTTCTCCGTATTCTGAATACTACTGGGTGTTACATTCTCAGTTACCCCAATTTTGTTTTCTTTCTTTAATAATTTATTCAATAAATCTTGAGATGTATTTTTTTCTTAATTTCTTCAGTTACATTTGTGTTTATTTTATTTGACTGTTTATCTTCTTCTAGGGCTTTTTCAATATCAGCCTTTTTCACAGTAGTCAATTTATATCTTTCTACAATTCTATTTACTCTTTCTGCATCTTCTTCTCTTACCAAAATATCTATTAATTTATCTGGTACTTTTTCGCCCCTTTTGTATAAGGCACTATATACCACCCATACTTTTTAGCTTGCTTTTTAAATTCTTGAAAATTTTCTTGATTTATTGAAAAAATCTTCAAATTACTATTACTCTTTAACATATTTTCCAGTCTTATTTGACCTTTTGTTTTTTTGCCTTGCTCTTTAGACATAGCATACAACATTACTGCCATTTCCTTTGCTAAACTACCTGATAATCTAAGCGCTACCTCTGTTCCGTCTAACATAAATTTTACAAATTCATCTGCTGAATCACTTGTTGTACTCATACACATTTCTCTCCTTTCCTTTTTCTAATTCTTCTTCTAACTCTTTCAAACTTTGCTTTATCTTTGGTACTCTTTCCTCAATTTCTTTACATTTTACCACCTCCCCTTTCAGATAATGAATTTTGCTTGCAATACACGATAATTCGTCATAGTTTTCTTGTCTTTCTTCCTTTTTTATTTTAGTATTTTGATAATATAATTTATCTCGTCTTTCTTCTAATTCTTTAATTTCTTTTTTTAATGTTTCTACATATAAAAAAAGCTCCGTCATAGTTTTTATATCATTACTACTCAAGAGCTTTGCCTCACTTGATATTCTATCCATTTTTTGCACATCTGCTTTTATAGATATTGGTGTTTTTCTTCTTTTTACTGTTTTAGGATATATCTTTAGTAAATAACAATAGTATAAATATAATGCTCTTAACCCTACTACTTTTTTTTCTATTTTTTATTTTAACCTTTCCTCTATAAACTTTTTATTTTTCATTTCTGGAAATGGAACTTTTACTGCCTCTTCTGATTTTATTCTTTCCTTTATTTTTCTATTGAATATTCATTTCCAAATGCTCTTTCAATTCTTATGTTCTTTTTATATGGGGCTTTTTTATACTTAATTTTTCAGCTCTATAAATTAATTCATAATCCATTGCTTTTAGTAAACTTTCAAATTCCCTATAACTACTTGCTTGTGTTATCGCATAATCAATATCTGCTTTTGACTGAGTATGGTAGTTAGATTTTTTTACATAATTGTTATAAAATTTTGTATAATCAATTTTATATTTTGCTATTTTTTCTTCTAAAACTGATAACCCGTATTCTCTACATAAATTATCTGATATTTGCCTCATCAGTGCATATGTTGTATCATTATCATAATACTTTTTTCCATCCACAAATGAAACAGAATTTATAACAAAATGATTATGCAAGCAAGCAATGTGTGTATTTAAGTGCGTTGTTACAACAACTTGGAATCTATCTCCCCACAATTCTTGTGCAAGTTTCACACCTATTTCATGTGCTATTTCAGGAGTAGTTTCCCCTCTTTAAAAGACTGGAATGCATGATATGCTAGAATACCATCTTCTTTTTCAAATATCTTTTTTGTTTGCAACATTTCTTCTAATATTGTATCTTCACAACAATTTATAGATGTGACATATAATTGCTTTTCTGTCTTATAAGATGCCTTTGCATATTCAATTACTCTATGCAAATTAGAGTAACTTTCACTATCTGTTTTCTTTTCATTTACAACATAATCTATAACTCTATTTAAACCTGAAGAAATGTCCCATATTTTTGTCGTTGCCAAATTAAACTACCTCCTATTATTTCAAATATTTTTCATTGATTTTAAATCTAAGTTCATCTATTTCATTCAATGTTTTTTCTATTCTTTTCATGTCAACATTTCCTATAAAGTCCTTTATATCTTTTAAAGTTTTTATTTCTTTTCTAAAATCAACTAATTCCTGAATCATTACATAGAAATCTTGTGGTGGTTTTTCTTTTATTGTTGCTCCTTTTATCAATTTTCTTACTACTTGTACCTCCGACTTTCCAGACATACTACTTAAATTTTTCAATGTATTATTTTCTTCTTCATCTAGCCAAAAATTTTTCTTTATTCTTCTTTTTCTCATATTTCTCCTTTCATTTTTGGTGGGGTTTGGGGCTTGCCCCATATATTTCAGGAATTTTGACTTGGGAGGAAAAATTCAGTGCTTGTTAATAACATATTCGGTGTACAAAACACTCACCTTTTTCACCTCTTCTTATTTCTTTTTACCTTTTTATTGCTTTTTTATCTTGCTATTTCTTTACCAATTTTTTTTTCGTTGTCTTTCTTCATGCATAAATATTCATTCATATCTTTACCATATGGTATTTTATGAATAAACACTTTGTATTTTTTACTTAATACCTGCTGAAAAAAAGCACTCGCATTTCTACCTGCTAAATCATTATCTAGGTGTAAATGTATTTCTTTTATTTGATTATTTCTTGATAAAAATTCTGTCAATGCTACTGGTATCTTTGTTTTTTCAATATCATATTTTGCTGAATATATTCCACCTAAAGATAATAAATTTTCTTTTCTCCAATTTCTATCTTCTAAGTTTAAAAGAGTAGCATATGACAATAAATCAATGCTACTCTCAAACAAATGTAATGATGTACTTTCTTCTTTTTGATTTTATTTTAAATGAATATTTTTTATCACTCCCTGTTCCGTTCTCTCATAAATCTTTCTTGATTTATTGCTCTGCAAAAAGCATATGCTGGAACGTCTTTATTGTATCCTAAAAATACTACATTATTTGTCTTTTTTCTTGATAAATTAAGTTATTTTCAATACAATATTTGATTATTTCTTTACTAATTCCCCTTAACAATAAATAATTAATTGCTTTATCATTGTTTTCTGCTTTTAATGGCATTTTAAAATTTCTTTTTTGTTCTTTTTCTTTTTTGTAAAACTTTTATCGGCTCTCGTATTTGTATATTTCCTAAAACTGTTTGTACTGCCTCTATAAATGAAAATTTCTCACTTTTTATTAAATAATCAATTGCACTTTTTTTCCCCCTATTCCTTTTACAAACCAATACCATAGTCCATTGCTAATCTTTATACTGTCATGTGATTTTGTTGTATATGTATTTTTTACATACCTCAACTAATTCAAATGGTTCATAATTTTGTAAGTATGTTAGTAAATCAATTTGTTTTGCTTTTTTACAATTTCCGGTGGAATATATGGCATGTTCATTCCCTCGCTTTCTCTTTCTTTTTTTTGATATTCTTTTAATATAACTGATATACTTTCTTCTATACTTTCCTCTATCTCATTCGTTATATTGTAATCTGTTTCTAAATAATCATTATACAATCTTTCTAAAATATTATCTGTTTTCAACAATACTTTTATTTTTTCCTTATTCAATGTTGACCCTATAATTAAATCTTTCATTTCTTCTTTTATTACTGTTTGATACGAACGGTTTAATAAATCATCTAAGGTACAAGTTTTCATCAATCCTTGCTTGTAGTCAAACATTTCCTTTTCAATTTATTTTCCAATGTATCTTTTATTTTTTCATAATCCATTCCATATTTCTCCTTTCAAAAAAAAGTGGTATTTTTTCAATACCACTTTTTAACTTAATTAAAATAATCTTTCATTCATGCCTAATTTAAAGGCTATTTTCTTTTCAATAAAATTAATCTGCTCTTGTATATCCAAAATGTTTAATAATGCATTTTCTTCGTCATCTGTTAATTCTATTGCCTCTCTATCTTCTAAAAATGTTTCTACATTAGGATATTTTTCTTTTATTTCTTTAATCTTTTTATAAAATCCTATATATTCTTGGTTTTTATACAAGAACTTTGTTTTTTATTTTTTTCTAAATAATCTACAAATATATCTTCACATTCATCAAAAAAACTATTTTCATTCCTCATTACATTTTTGTTCAAGTTATTTGCTCTGTCAATGACACTTTTTAACCTGATTCCATCAAAAATTCCATGTTTATAATACATTCTATGCCATAAGCTCTGCTCATCTATAATAGCCATTTGAAATTCATTAAAATACTCTATTATTTTTTTTTTCTTTTTTCCTGTGTTGATATATTTTTCCTTTAACATATCTGTTATCTTTTTTTTCAAATTCAATTGATTTTTCTCTAATATTTTCTTTTTTCATCTCCTTTAAAATTTTTCTTGAAAAGTCTTCATTTTGTAAATAATATAGTTCATCTATTATGTCTTTTTTTAAATAATTTTTCATATAAAAATCCCTCCCTTGGTTTTTATATTATAAAATTATCTCTAATAATTCCAGTCTATAAAAGTGTTATTTTTTCATATTTTTTACACTTGAAATTTATCTAATATGTTCTTTGCTAGTAATATGTTCTTTCTCACTGCAATCTGATTCCTCTATATCTTCCTCATCATATACTATACTTTTTTATCTTCTTTACCTATTTTTAACAATTTGTTTACCTCTTTTAATCTTGCCATAGTTTCTTGTAATTCTTTTTCTTGTTCAAATGGTTTTTCCAAAGTTTCTTGTGCATTTCTTAATTGTAATTCTAAGTTTTGTAAATATTTTTTTGCACCTTCTATATCTTTTTCTATTGTTTCTAAAACATTATTTATACGAGTTATTACCCCAACTTTATCATTTCCTAAAGTTGCCTTATATGTTCGTTTATTTTTCAATGCTACTTTAAACACTTTATCAAATGTATCAAACTCCAAATACATTTTAAAACCTCTGTATTCTCCTATATACATACCTTTAATAGCGTTCATTTTTGGCATAAATTCAATATCCTTTCTCCAGCTTTTGTTCTTTCATTATACATTTTATCATCTAATATCATTCCAGAAAAATTGTCTTCATTTATAATTGTATTTCGCTCCAAATGTTCTTTATCCTGTTTTAAATCTTCTATTTTTTCATTATACTCTTTAATCTGGCTTGGATACGTTTTTTGTACTAATTCTTCTAATTCGTATTTTTGGTTTAAATAACTCTGTTTTAACATTTTTAATTTTGTAGTTTTTGCCTCTAATTCTGTTTTTTCTTTTATATGTTCATCTCCTGTTGCCAATGCTTTTATTTCTGCATAATCTAATGCTCTTTCATCAATATCCTCCATACTCCTTATTGGTGTTTTGGACGTCATAATTTGGCTTATAAATTCCTGTTTTTGTTGTATTAATTGGTACATATAGGCATCAAATGTTCTTTTAGTTACATAGTTAAAAAATTTTTACAACATCATTTTCATTACCTTGCCTTACTGCTCTACCTATTCTTTGTATCAAATTTGCACTTGTCCATGGGCAATCTAAATTATGTAGTGCAATAATCTTATCTTGTACATTAGTTCCTGCTCCCATTTTAAAAGTGCTTCCCATCAAAATTCGCTTTTCTCCTGTACGGACTTTATCAAATAAAATTTCCTTTTTTCGCCTCTGTTGTTGCCTCATGAATAAATGCAATATCATCTTCTGGTATTCTTTTCTATCAATTTTCTTTTTATATCAGTATATATATCTGTAAATTGCCTTTGTTTTAATTTCCATACACCATTATCATTTTCTAATTCATAAGGATTGTCCATTGTTCCTAGTAATTTCGGTGTGGATAAATCGCAAAATATTAATTGTGTTGATTTTTTATCTTTTGTTTTTTCCCATATATCATATACAATTTCTATACAAGTATTTACTTTACTATTTGGATCATCTGGTAAATTTGGATTAATAAGTCTTTGGTCTAATGCTAATTTTCTTCCCTCATTTGTAATTGCAAGCATATTATCATCCCATACTGATATTAAACCTGCTCTGATATTTTCCGCTCTTTCTCCTAATTCTTTTACCATATCTTGCTGAATTTGTGTTGACTCCACTGCAATATTATTTTTTCAACGTCTGGTGTTGGTAAATTTAAAGTTTCAGATATTTGAATGTCCGCTATTTCACGAAACATTGCCATTAATTCTGGTATATTATGAAACTTTGAAAATCTTGTTTTTATAGTAAATTTATTTCCGTTCTGGAGCAAGCTGAACTGCCGTTACTGTTTCTCCAAATGTACTTGCCCAACTATCAAAAAATGTTGTAAATGATTTTTTACTAATGTATTATACTGTAAATATCTTTGCATTGTATAAAGTTCTGTCATACTGTTAGAAATAGGGGTTCCTGTCGCAAAAACAATTCCTTTTCCGCCTGTTATTTCGTCCATATATTGACATTTCATAAACATATCAGAACTCTTTTTGAGCCTCTCCAGACTGAACCCCTGCTACTCTCTTCATTTTACTTTGTAAAAATAAATTTTTATAGTAATGTGCCTCATCAACAAATAATCTATCCACTCCGAAGTTGTTCAAATGTAATTACATCATCATTCTTTTTTTCTGCATTATTTAATTTTTCTAGTTTTGCCTCTAATGCTTTTTTGGCTCTTTCCATTTCTCTTATTGTAAATTTTTCCCCATCTAGTGCTTTTTCTTCTTCTATTCCTTGTATTATTTCTTGAATATTTTGCTTAAAAAAAATACCTCTGTCTTTCAATTGACATAGGTATTCTTTCAAACTGACTGTGTCCTATTAATATTGCATCAAAATCTCCTGTTGCTATTTTGGACACAAATTTTTTTCTATTGTTTTTTGCAAAGTCCCTTTTTGTTGTTACAAGAATGTTTGCTGATGGATATAACTGTAAAAATTCATTAGCAAATTGCTCTACAATATGATTAGGTACTACAAATATACTTTTATTACACAATCCTAGTCTTTTGCTTTCCATCGCACTTGCTACCATTTCAAATGTTTTTCCTGCTCCGAACCTCATGTGCAAGTAATGTATTACCATTATATAAAATTCTGGCAATTGCATCAATTTGATGTTTTCTCAATTTTATTTCTGGGTTCATTCCATAAAATTTCAAATGACTGCCATCATATTGTCTATTCCTTATACTGTTAAACCTTTCATTGTAAATTTTTACTAATTCATCTCTTCTTTCTTTGTCTTTGAAAATCCACTCTTCAAATTTCATTCTTATTTCATCTTGCTTTGCCTGTGCTATGGCTGTTTGTTGTTTATCTAACACAATTTTTTCTTTTTCCGTTCTTTCATTTTTTTTTTATATATTCTTATATCGTTTAAATTTAATGTAGTTTCAATTATCTTATATGCACTTGCTTTTTTCACGCCATAAGTAGTTGTTGCTTTTTACACCTTTATCTTCTGACCTTCCTGTAATATTCCATCCACCTGTACATTCAGAATAATATACTTTTATTTTTTCTTTATCTTCGTTTTTTAGTGTCTAGCAATTCGTACATAAACTGTTCAATATATTTAATTGGTACCCACGTTGCTCCTAATCTAACCGATATTTCACTTGCTTTTATATCTTCAGGTATTACTTTTTTCTAGTTCTTTAACATTTATTTCAAATTGTGGATTCTCTTTTGCAAATTCTTTCGCTACTTTTAATTTTTCTCTTACATTTCCAGATAAATATTCATCTGCCGTTACATATCTTTTTTTTCTTCATTTGATACATCGGTATCATAAATATTTGTCCCTCTAGTTCATTTATAAGCTCATTTTCTGTTTTGTCTGTAAGTGTTTCCATATATTCTATATCCACTCTTGCCTTTTCACTTAGTGAAACAATTAATGCCTCATTTGCCGTATCTACTTTGGTTACCACTTTTTTTTAGCTTTTATCGTTTTTTTATAAAACATATCTGCTTTTCTTTTGAAATTTCCTTTTGAATCCGTTATTTCTAAAGAACATAACAAATAATAACTACTATCATCAGAAAAAGCCTGATTATTTCCTCTGCTATTAATTCTTCCATATCTTTTTACAAAATCATCATATAAACTGTTTAACTTATTTTGCTCTTGTTTTATTTCAATATCATCACTATTTTTCACTTGTAACTCTATAATTTTTTTAGTACAATCTCGTAATTTTACCATTCCTTTTATTTATTTATTGTTGTTTCTGGCAAATCTTTTTCACGCATTATACTATTTTCTCTATAATAAACTTTTCCATCAATAACTGCGTATGAATAATTTTTTACATTTGGTTCTGCTTGAATAAATTTTTCTTCACTTTCTATTAGTTCATCAAAATCATATTCTTCTATCTCTGATTCTAAATTTGATATAGCATTAGATAACATATAATCTAAATCACTACCATCTATCATCTTACAAACTGCTCTTTTTCTCCACCAAATTGTGAACTTTCTCTTGTCATTTTTTCCCATAATCATATTTGGGTTATCAATAAAATACTTATTCATTTTTATTCCATCTTCGCTAATATCTGTTTTTATCCAATTTTCATCAATATCTGTAATTTTATCTCTTTTCTTTAGAAATATAATATCTGATGTAACCTCTGTTCCAGCATTATTTTTAAAAGTATTGTCTGGTAACCTTATTGTCCAATTAGCTCTGCTCTTTGTGCCAAATATCTTCTAACATTGCTATTTTCTTTATCCATAGTTCCTTTGCTTGAAATAAATACAACTACTCCTCCCGGTCTAACCTTATCTAATGCCTTTGCAAAAAAGTAATCATGTAATACAAATTTATATTTATTGTATCTGCTATCATTAGGCTTTATTTTATCATCGAAAGGCACATTTCCTATAACTACATCAAAGAAATTATCTGGCATGTTAGTTTTTTCAAATGCTTGTATTGCAATTGTAGCTTTTTGATATAATTGTCCTGCTATTCTTCCAGAAATACTGTCTATTTCTACACCATACATTCTACAATTTTTAAGCTCCTCCGGTAACATACCTAAGAAATTACCTACTCCGACAACTTGGTTCTAAAATATTTGCTTGTTTCAAACCCATATTTTGCAATGCCTTATAGATATTTCTTATAACTACTGGTGGTGTATAATATGCCGTTACGCTTGACGCTCTTGCATTTTTATATTCTTCGTCACTTAATAAATTTCTCAACTCTTCATATTCATTTGACCAACTTGCATTTTTATCATCAAATACTGCCTTTAATCCTCCCCATCCTACATATCTACTTAAAATTTGTTGTTCTTGTATCGTTGCATATCTGTTTTCTTTTTCACATAATTTTAGAATTTTTATAGCATTTACATTATTTCTAAACTTTTCTTTGACTGTTCCTATTTCCAAATTGTCATCTTCAATTCTAAAATTATTTCTTTTTTTTCAGGTGGTATTTCTGGGTGTAAATCAAAATATTCAATATTTTGATTTTCTTTAATTATGTTTTTTGCTATTTTTATTTCTTTATGTTCCGAATGTTCTTGTTTTTCTTGCTGCTCTTTTGGTTGTTTTTTCTTCTTTTTCATAATTATTTGCTAAAATCTTTGCTAAAAATTTAAAATAATCTTGTATATCTCCATTATAAAAATCTATTTTTGCTATTGTATTCTTTATAGTTGATTGTTCTTCTAATGTTGTAGCCTTTATATTCTCTACAATATTTCCAATTTCAAAATAATGAGTATTTTTTTCTGTTTTTATTTCAATAACTTTTTGTAAATCAATACCTTTTTCTTCTATAAATGTATCTATCCATTTATTAAAAACATTTTTTCTGTTTCTTTTTGTTGTTTTCTATCTTTTAAATAGTCATTCATAGGATTTTCGGCAATTTTTTTGTAATACATCTTTAATCTTGACCGTTGTTTGATTCAATGGAAATTGATTTTCGTACATTACCATTTCTATATTATTTATATCTATAATTGTAAATTCTTTTTAGTCCTATATACACAATATCTCCAACTAAAAATGTATAATCTTCATCATTTAGCTGTAAATTATTTCTCTTATTACTATTTGTTCCACTGTTGCTCGAATATTGTTCATTTGTCCTACCCATTCCATCTGGTCTTTTTGCTTTCATTTCTTCCGTTATTCCATATTTTTCTTTCATCTTTTCTATCATCTGTTCTATTCTCTCTGTCGCAACTTTTTGTATCATCATCAAGTGAGCGGTTAATTGGTTGCTCCCTATTAGCATCGTATAGGTTCCCCTCTTGTTTTGTTTCAAATATGCCAATCTCATTTGAGCGAATTTGCCCAATTTCGTTTTCTGATTCGTTGTCTTTTCTATTATTAAGTCTGGTATTAGATAATTGTTTTTCATTGTGTAGGTCATATCCATTTTCAACACTTCCTTTCGTTTTTTCCTCATTATAAATAGGTTTATTTAATTTCTCAAATGTATTATTTTTCTTCTTTTCTTCTTTTCAATATTTATTATTGTTTTTGAAATTTCAATAACATTTCTCTTGAAAAATCTCTAGTTGCGGTACCTAATATAGACATTGTTTCAAATGTGTTAAACTTTTTCTATTGTATCAAAATTATTCTTTAATAAATACCTATCTACATCCAAATTACATCTTGACATTGTTAGTGCTATGGTACTGTATGTTACTAAGTTTAGAAATATATTTTCCAGTTGTTTTCGGATAATTCCTGTAATTTACTATTTTGACATACTGACTTTAGTTCTTCAAAATAGTCCTGAATATTATCCACAACATAATTGCAAATTGTCGACATTATTGCAAATGACAAATTTGTTTTATCTTCCATTGTTCCAAATCTATTTTCTAATGCCTCAATAATATCATTTGTATATCTTTCTTCAGCTTTCCATAACCTGAATTTTCTACCATACACATTACTATTTGTGTCTGATAAATCAAAAACAAATCGTAACCCTAATTCTCCATTTCTTTCAGTTATTAAAGCTATTCCTTTTGAACCTTTGTTAATCCACCTTTTTAATCTTTTTATTCCATATTTTTGTTTCTGCACAAGCTATTGCATCTGGCTTTTTGCGCATATATTAATACCTGCTCATCAAATCTATATTTATAATTGTACCCTGCTCTTTTTAAAAACGAAATCCAGTTATCTGCATTCTTTCCTATATCCAAAGTTGTTTCAACATATAATTCATTTATTTGTTTTTCTTTTCTGGTTAGTTTCTTTGCCACATATTTCCCTCCTTTCGTTTTTATTTTGTTTCTTCTCCTAAAAAATAAGACAAGAGCCTTTTTATTCTTTCGTATTGCTTTTCTCAAAGTTATCAATGTTTTTATATCTGTTTTTTTGTATAACTAGGCATTTTCTCTAAATCTTCAAATTCCATATTCAATATTGCTTTTTTCTGTATTTATTCCTATTTTTGCTAATCTATCAACCATTTTTTGTATTTGTGTTATATTGTATTTTGCCATATCAGGCTCTCCTTTCATTAAAAATAGTGGCTAAAACTAGCCACCATTTTTATTATTTATTTTCTTTTTAATTACACAAACAGTTATAAGTATAACCATTGAAATACCACCAATTATAGTAGCTAACATTATATTTCTTTCATCTCCAGTTTTAGGTGTTTCTATTAACTGGTTATAAAATTCTACCTCTGTTACTTTTCCATTTTCTACTGTTACAACTTGTTCACTTGGAATAATATAATTACTATTTATTTCATTTTGTAATTCCTCAATTTTAAATTTTCCAGTCAATATTTGGTCAATTAATATTTCTCCGTTTTTATCTGTTTTATATGTAGCCTCAATATTTTCTCCTGTTAAAGTTGTTCCTGTAATTTTAAATTCTATACCTTCTATGTTATTTCCATCTGATGATACTTTCTTTATTTTTATTGAGCCTTTTTCTTTATAATTATTAAATGTTAAATTTGTAATCTCATTTTCTTTTAACTCAACCTCTTGCTTTTTCATCTGATAGGATGTAACCTTTCTTTGTTTTTTTCCTCATATACTGTATATTTTTCATCAATGGCTATCTTTTTAGAAATTGACTCTCCGTTTGAATCTGTTGTAACTCTATCAATCTCATTTCCTTTTGAATCTTTTATTACAAATGTTATTCCCTCAAGTGGGACTTGTGTTTCTCCATCTTTTTTATGACTTTTATTTGACCTTTTCTTTTTCGTTTTCAAATTTAATTGATGTTACTTGGTCTTCTTTTTTAAAGTTACTTTTTTAGTTTCTTCACTTAATACATAACTTGCACCTGTACTCTTTTCTTTTATTGTATATTCTTGGTCTATTGGCAAAAATTTTGATTTTGCTATTCCATCTTCTCCAGTAATAATTGTATCTACAACATTGTCTTCTCCATCTAATATATCAAAACTTACATTAGGAATTGTTACCTCATTATTATCTTTATCTACTTTTATTATTTCTATTTGACCTTTTTTTTCATTTTCAAAAGTAATTGTAGTAATTTGATTTTCTTTTTAGTTCAACCTTTACTTGTTCATCATTTAATTTATAAAATTCATTTGTTTTTATTTCATGTATATATAAATTATTATAATCTCTTAATGCATATTTAGATGTATATGCCTCTCCCTCTTCATCAGTTGTAATTGTTTCTAGTACATTTTTTGTCTTCATCAAGTATTTCAAAATCAACTCTGCTAATTTTATTTCATTGTTTTCTTTATCAACCTTTATAATCTTAACTCTTCCTTTTTTAATTCATTTTCTATTGTTGTTTCTGTTGTTTTATCCCATTCAATTTTTATTTCAGTATCTTTGGCTAAGTCATACCATTTTCCGTGAATTTTTTTCTATCAATTTATAATTTCCTGTTCTTATTTGTTCTACATAAATTTCTCCATCCACATTAGTTGTATAACTCCCTATTACTTTTTCTAATTCTTCGCTATATAAATCAAAGGTAACATTTCCTAAACCTATTTTATTATTATCTTTATCAACTTTATAGATTTTCAAATTACCTTTCTTATGTTCATTTTCAATATCTAGTTTTGTCTGTTTGTTATATTCCACATTTACATCAAAATCGACTTTATTTAATACATAATTAGAATTTGTAGATAATTCTTTTTAGTACATAAGTATTTTGATATAAACCTTGGAAAGTTGCTATTCCTTGACTATTAGTAGTAGCTCTAGCAATTTCAGTTCCATCCTTTTTATATAAACCAAAAGTTACATTTTCAATTGGGTTATGTGTTTCGTCATCTGTTTTATTTATCTCAATTCTACCTGTATTTGTAGCAATATTTAAACTACCATTTCCTGTAATATCTTCATAAGAATCTGTTGTAATTGCATAGTTTTGCGTTCCATCTATACGAGTTTTACCATAAAATATAGGATATGTTTTAGCACTAGTTTTTATTGAAAATGTTATATTTATATCACTATTCATTGAGTTTTTTGGTATTTTAATTTTGAAATTATAATTTCCATTTATATTGTTTGTTTCATTATTATCTATATCTGTTATCTTTGCTCCAGATGGTAAACCATTAGTTGCTATTACCGAATAATTTTGTATATCAACACCACAATTAATTTTAAATTCCTGAGAATAATACTCTCCATCTTCTATTAAACCATTAACCTTACTAGCTGATACTCCTGAATTATAAGGTGTTTGTGTTCCATTTTTTTTCCTATGTTAGATAAATTTACTATCGCATTTGCAATTTTAGTACCTCTTTCGTCTGCACCACGAAATCTACTTGCCGCATCCCAATCATATATAATACAATATACCGCTTGTTTTGTTGCAACAAATGCGTCATATTCATTTTCAACTCCGAGTTGCTCTGGTGATTTATAAGGATATGCATTAATAATTGTTCTCCATATCCTTACATCATCTAAAACTTGTGTTAAATCCACACTATAATTATCAACCTCTCAACTCCGTGTGCATCACGGTTTAAGCAATATGCTGGATATTCTTTTTCATTCTCATTGTATGTAACATATGTACAATTAATATAACTCCATAGTCCTTTTTCCTCTTTCCAATATTGCAAATGATGTCCACAATCTCCTTTTTTTCTCCAAATACGCCTCATCTCCAATTTTCTTTGCGAATACTATATTAGAGAACGTTGAGAAAAAATGTTACAACTAACATAAACACTGCTACTAATTTTTTATTACTTTATCTTTCATAATTTTTTTTAACCTCCTAATTTTGACATAAAAAAAAAAGACACTATAATTAGTGCCATTTTTATATTTTTATTTATTAAATTTTTATAACGCAATCTTTAACATTGCTGCAATCCCCTTTAAGATAAATACCAATAACCTTGTACCAATTCCTAATATTAATAAAATAATAGCTAATAATGAACCCATTGCTTTTAATATTTTCATATCCATCATCTCCTTTGGCTATATTCTACATCAATCTATTTTTATTTACAAATGTACAAATAAAAAATATATATTCTTTTCAGTTGGTATATAGTTGGTATTTTAAAAGGGGTTTGTAAGGGGGAATTTTTTATACTCCCACTTTTTTAGCACACTCTAGCGCACCATTTTTTTTTTTCTTTCCTCCCTATGGTTGTGTTCTTTTATGCACTTTATAATAAATTCCTCGGTTTGCTTTTTTCCGTTATTATATCTCTTGGGAGTAATTCCTGAATTTTTTTCTGCATTTATTTTTATTTTTTCAACTTGATTTGGCTTTTGTTCTCCCATTATTTCTTCCATTTTTTCAGTTGTTAATCTTTCCTCTTGGCTTAATTTTTTTTCATATATTTTGCTTGTGACTGCGACGGTGTTGCTCCATTAAACTCAATAAGATTTAGTAATACATATTGTTCGTCCTCTTTTTAAGTATGATAGTTCTACTGCTGGATTAAATGCTATACCATCTTTTTTCCTTATCAACCAATTCCAATAATTCTGGTATTAATTCTGTTAGTCTGACATATCTTTGTATTTGTCTTGCACTATCCTCGCTGTTTTCAGCCAGTTTCTCATCACTCCTCAACCTTGTGCCAACTTGGCACGAAGTTAAATCTGTTCTTTTTCCTTGATGTTTTTGTGCCTCTAGTTTCATTTTGTATGCAAATGCTTTTTCTGACGGTAGTATTCTTTCCCTTTGTAAATTACTATCTACCATTATTATAGTAGCCTCATCATCTGTCAAATTCTAATAATACACGGAACCTCTTTAAGGTTAGCAAGTTGGCTGGCTCTTCTTCTTCTATGACCTGATATAATCTCATAGTTTCCATCTTCCCTTTGTCTAACTATTAATGGATTTATTATTCCACCTTGTTTTACGGTTTCTACCATTTTTTCCATTTCTTTGTCATCATTGACTTTAAATGGATGGTTTGGAAAATCAACTAATTTTTCAAGAGGTATAGGAATAGATTTTTCAATATTTAAAATATCTTTTTCCGTGCTACTGGTTCAAATATATCATCTAGAGTAGGTAGTTTCATTTCTAGTTCGTTGCTTTTCATTCTTTAATACCTCCTTGCAAAAAAATTCTCATACGCAATAGCTGGTTTACTATTTTTATCATAAGTAAAAAAGGCTTTTTTTCCTACCATAGTTCCCTCAACCGCTTTTTATTCCTTGAGGAATTATAGTGTCATATATTTTTATTTTGCTACCATAGTTAGATTGTAATGTTTGTAATGTTGTTTTCCCTACTTTAGTTTGCATATCTGCTAATGTAATTAAAACTCCATCTATTTTTAAATTTGGATTTATTCTTTTTCGTATTCGATTTATAGTTTGTAATAATTGTGTCATCCCCTTTGCTGATAGGTAATGAGCTTGTACTGGAATTATTACACTATCACTACATGCTAAGGCATTTAATGTAATCATACTTAATGATGGTCTGCAATCTATTATCACATAATCATAGTCCTTTTTTACCTCATCTATATAGCTTTTTTTAAAATGAATTCCCTACTCATAATATTCACAAGTCCTACCTCTATGGTTTCTAAATCTATATTTGATGGTACTAGATCTACTCCCTCACTTTGATGTAATATTCCCTCTTTTTCTTGTAATGGAATATCTTTTATTACTTTATCTAGTACACTACCTAAAGTCTTTTTCAAGTTGTCTTGATTTTTATATCCTAAACACGTTGTTAAATCTCCGTTGTGGGTCTGCATCAACAAGTAATACCTTTTTTCCGTGCTTTGCTAGTCCTACACCTAAATTAAGTGCCGTTGTTGTCTTTCCTACTCCGCCTTTTTGATTTGCGATAGAAATTATCTTTGTTTTAGACATTTTCTTTCTCCTTTCCCTGAATTTTATTACATTTAATAACAAAAGCGAATTGTATTATTTTACAATTCGCTTTTGATTTATAGTTTTTGAGGTCGAAAAAAAAAGAGATGACTTTATACATCATCCCTTGATTATTTTTTATTTATTTTTTGGCATTAATTCTTCCATTGCCTCTTCTATTTCTTTAGTACAATCTAATACAGTTTCATTTGTGGTATTTTCGTTATTTTTATTTTCTTCTTCCATACCCATTCTCCTTTCTTTGTTTGCATAATTTCCACCCACTTCTTCACTTCCATCTTTTTAATTCAACAACACTGCCAATATAATTTCAAGTTTTGGGTAATCTTATTTGTAATATAATATATTATAAAATATTTTTCAAGGTAATTTTATCTTAACATTTATCTTTATTATCTATAATGGTGTTTTTTATTACACGAATTTTACACGAATCAGGTCACAAACGCTTTTTGTTTTTTAGTATTATTCATTTTTTCTAGTGTTATTTCTTCATTTTTTTGCGTAAACTAATTAAAACTAAAAGAGCTTGAAAGTGCCTATTTAAAGCCATTTTTCTAGTTAATCATTCTATGAAACAAAGTATTCAACTCTGTTTTCAGGAAAGAACTCTTTAAACTCAGAGTATAATTGTCCGAGCTAGGGTCTTATTGTGTGCTAAAACCAATGTTGGTCTTTGAGTTTTCGCTATTATATTTGCCATTGTAAAAGTTTTTCCGTGAACCTGTAACTCCTAGAAGTGTCTGGTATTTCTTACCATCTTCTATTCCTTTTGATAGGTATTTTATTGCATTGGGTTGGTCGCCTGTTGGTTTGTATTCTGAGTGTAATTTAAACATATTTCCTCCTTTGTGACCACTTAATATGATTACTATTAACCAAAAAATTCGTGTAATTACTCAAAATTATTCGTGTAATTTGGTATTTTTTTACTTTTTTAGTGTCATTTTTGACGTTTTTAAGTTACATAATTTGCCTTTACACGAATTAGGTCACAAACTTATTTTTTCAAACTATTTAATACTAAATATTAAATATAAATTTCCGTTAAATATATCATAATTTCGAGTTAAATTCAATATGTTCAGCCTTTCTCCATACCATTTACGAAAAAAAATTGTAACCATTTTTATTTCTGGTTACAATTTTTATTTATTATGCTGATTTTATATTATAAAATGCGTCTTGCATAATAACATCAATTTCTACATCGGTACAATCTTGTACTCTACCTTTTCCATTATCTTTTGGTAAAACATCTTCCATAAAAGGTTCCATTTCTTGTAAGCAATCTTGTATTATTTCATTTTTATCTGTGTAGTTCTCAAATGTAATTATTTCTGATGAATGTCCTAATAAAACAGCTATCGCTTTAAGGCTAAAATTATTCTTAGCTAATATTGTTGAATAAGTTCAGTAATAACGAATATAAAAAAATTTCTTAGAAATTTTTTTATATTCGTTATTACTGTTCATTCATTATCGATATTGCCATTTCATTTGCTATTAGTTTTAAATCCAACATTGATAAATACCAACTTGTTTTTTTCCTTCTCTTGTTTCACTTAACCATTCTTTACTTATTTCATTGTTTTACTATTTTATTTTGAAAGTTCTCAATTTCTTCTTTATTTATTGTTTTAAATACATTTGTATATATTTCTGCATCTGGTATTTTATTTATATTTCCACCTATTAATTTATTTATATTTTCTAAATAAGCACTGTCTGTATATGCTGTTTCTGTAAATCTTTGTGATTTTCCTTCACTAAAAAAAACATTAACATTTCAGACATAATTAGATATCTCATTGTATAGTACTTTCTCTTTTCGTATGTCTTGTATTTCATCAATGTACTTCATTATATCCGGTACATAATGAAATACTGTCTTTCCGAAAATTTCTACTGTATTTTTGAAAATCCTTTTTTCATACATACCACCATCCTTTTTTTTCTTATTTTATCATTTCTTTACGAAAAAGTAAATTTCTTCAAAAAAAAAAATAAAATTTCCTTGATTTTACTGTGTTTTTGTTTTCATTATTTTTATTCGTTATTACTGATTTATTTTTTATATTGTAAGACAATTTTTAACATCAGGTAAAATAAAAAATATGAGCAATAATTTTCCAACTCATATTTTAAATAATCATACTATCTTTCCAATATTAAATTTTTCTTTGTAGCATTGAACTATTATTTCATTTTTTTTTCTTCTTCAGTAAGTTCTCTTTTTAGTTCCTTTATTTTTTCATTTATTTTTTTTTTACAACATTCTCCATTGTTACATCCAAAATTTTTGTTGAATAAATTTTCTGGTCAATTTCAATCTGCTTTTCTATTTTTTCTTCTCTATTCATAAAATAAAAACTGCTAAGCCAATTCCTAACAAAATTCCAAGTACAAAATATGTATATTGATTCATTTACATTCCTCCTCATTCTTTAAATGCTATCATATATTCATTAGTTTCAACTTTCCTTTTAGCATTTTTATATTCAAATTCTGCATTTGTAAAATATACACTATATGCTTTATTTTCAAAATAATTTCTACTTATTTTTAATACCTCGTCAATTTCTTCTTCTGATAAATTATTTTTAACTTTTAGTTCATAATATGAATACCTTATATAATTTTCTTTTTATTTTTTCTTTGCTTTCAATTAATCCAATAGTAAATTTCTTTAGCTCTTTTTTCTGTCATTCTTCTCACTCCCTAAAAATTTTTCTATTTATTTTATCATATTTCCCATAACTTTGCACTAGTTTTAATAAATTTTTAGTTCATTTCTTGTAATTTCTAATATTTAATATTTTCAAAAAATAGGTGTACTTTAACACCTATTCATTTATGTTTATTTTTCTTTTTCTTTTATATTTTCATACCACTTTGCAAATTCTTCCATTGCCTGAAATGAACCATCTATCTTTTTTTTTCTATTTTCTCTTTCCTTTGAATCCATTTCTGCTAATGTTTTGTCAAAACCATTAGGCTTAAAAATATACCATAAATCTGACCATTTTTTCTTCTCTGTCTACTCCTTGAATTTTATTTGATAAATTTCCGTGGATGTTTACCATAAAAATAATGTATTTCTTTTCCATCATGATATGCTAAGCACTCATTAAATGCACATTTTCTATTTTGTTTATCTTCCATTAATTTTAAAATTCCTTGTATTCCTATTGTATCTAAGGAAAAGTTTACAAATGCTCTTGGAAAACCATTTAGCTCATCAATTCTAAAGTCTGTATCTAGTGCAATACAAGGTCTTTTTACTATTTCATAGGCTTGTTTCACTTTAGCCGTTGCTATTTCCTTTATATCATCACTCCTAGGTTCATCTAATTCATAATTGAATGTTTTAAATTTTAAATTTTGAAAATATTTTTCAGCCGATTTTATTTTTCCATGATTATGTGTTACAAAAATAATCTCTTTCTCCATATAAAATTCCTCCTATATATACTAATCCAATACATAGCTATTCCAAAAGCCGTGGCAATTCCATTTATAATAACATAACGTTTCATGCTAGTATTAGATTTTTTAAAAGACATTTCTATTCCTCCATATAATTAACAGTATTATATATACTTATATCGCAAATTTCTATGTCAAGCAATATTTTAAACTAAAAATATAAAATTGTAATTTGTTACTTACTCCAAGTCATTGTATATTCTATTTCATTTGTATCTTTGTCTATATTTTTTGCTTGTAATTATAAAATTGTTTTTTTCATAAAACTTAATAGCATTTGCATTTTTTTCTTATATACATTTAATGTTAGGTTATCTTTATTTTCTTTTATTCTATCTAGTAAAGATGTTCCTATTCCACTATGCTGATTATTTATATCCACAAAAATTCCTTCAACATAATTATTATTTACACCTACCAATCCTACAACCTGTTCGTCTAAGATATAAACATATATATCTGCTTTTGGTAAAATATCTTTGACATATTCATAATTATCTTTCCAATACTCTTTTGCAATAAAATTATGAGTTCTTATATTTTCATTTACCCATATTTCCATTACTGCATTTATATCATTTTTTTCAAACTTTCTTATCATATAGCACTCCTATTAATTGTAATTTATATTTATCTATTTAATTTCAAACTCATTTGAATATATATCAACATAACCATTATCATAAACTGGTTTTACTATTCTATATATTCCATATTTTCCATAATACTTTTCTATGTCTAATTTTTGTGTTAACTGGTTATTTGCATTTAATTCATAAGCAATATCAATCCAAGCTAAATCATCAGAAATATAATCTAAATCTTTCCACTCATTATCAACTTTTTCTTGAACTCTAAATTCAACGCCCCATCCATATTGATTCACATTATTATCTGTAATTAGTATTTCTGCCGAAATGTTTGATATTGTATCAGCTAAAATTTCAATAGTTACATTTTCAGGATTTCTATTAAATTCTACCTCATCTGCTGGTGTACCTATTTTATTTTCCTCAGCAATATTTACTCCTTCTGGACTATATGAATTAGTGTTATTACTTGTTCCTGTTTTTTACCATTATTATTACTTAAAACAACAGTTAATCCTATAACCATAATAATTAACATTCCTATAACCACCATTAAAATTTTCTTATTCATAATATTTTCCCTCCCTACGAATTACTCTTTATATTTAGCTTTACTTTGTTAATTTATAACTTTGTTCTATTAATTCTTTTACTAAATTCTCATCCACTTTTTCATCTATAATAATTGTATTCCAATGTTCCTTATTCATGTGATATGCAGGTATTATATAATCATAAGTATTTCTCAATATATCAGAATAATTCGGATCTGTCTTAACATTAAGGTATAACTTATTATTTACATTCATTAATAATGCAAACCACTTTTTATTTTTAGAATGTTTCATTGTTACAGATTCAAAGTCATTTGGAAATGGGCAATTTTTATATGTATCTTCTAATTCGAGACAATATTTTATTATTTCTTCTTTACTCATTGCTAATCTCCTTTTCTTGTTGCTATCTTTCAATTTTATTTTTTATTATTTATATCACAAAAAAACTTATTTATCAATTAATTTTATTTTTCTATATTTATTGACAAAATAATCTCTATTTGCTAAATTAGCATTAATACAAAAGAAAGAAAACAATTAAAAGGAGGAAATTTTATTATGAACAAAAAAGTGAATTAGTAAAAGCTGTTTCTGAAAAACTGAAGCAACAAAAAAGATACAGAAGCATCTTTAAATGCTTTTTATAGAAATAGTTACTGATGAATTAAAAAAGGCGAAAAAAATACAACTTATAAGATTTGGAACATTTGAAACAAGAAAAAGGGCTGAAAGAAAAGGAAAAAATCCACAAACAGGTGAAGAACTTGTTATCCCAGCTTGTATTGCTCCAGCTTTCAAACCATGAAAAGCCTTAAAAGGTTTAATAAATAATTAAGTCTGCTATTTTTATTTGCTAAAAGGCTACTAAAAAGCAGCCTTTTTTTCGAGTATGTAATTATTGTTTTTCATTCTTCTCTGTTTCTTTGTTTTGTTTTATTATTTCAAATACATCATCCATAACCTCTTTATTAGGAAATACTGATGAAAAAGTATATTTGACTGACTCAGTACTTTCGTTTTGTTCTTTTTCTTCTCTTTTTATTTTATTTTTCTTGTTATACCGAACTTTAATTTTCCCGATTACTATTATCATCACAAACAAAAACAAAAAAATTTTACACAAAGCAATAAAAAATCACTCATAGTCATCCCTCCTGCCATTTGGCTATCTAATAATTATTCAATAGTTGCATTTATGCTAAACTGTTCATATTAGAACAGGATCTTTATATTTAACAATCATATACTATCATAATTTTATATTTATATCAATTTTAATCATATATTTTAACGCCATAATTTCCAATTTTTTACTTGTCAAACTCATCTTTTCTACTCATAAAAAAAATCGTAAAAATACCTTACATTTTCAAGTTCACTCCATTTTTGCGCCCTATAATCTGTTGTATCTAAATTATATATTTTTGCATCTAATATTCCCAACATAAATGGAGAATGTGTTGAAATTATAAATTGAATACCTAAATATCTGGACATTTCATTTATTTTTTTGCAAGTTCAACTTGATTTTTTGGAGATAATGATACCTCTGGTTCATCTAATAAATATAATTTGTCAGGCTCAATATTTTCTTCTAGTATTTGTAATGTAGTTTCACCATTTGAATATTTATCTTGTGCAAACGCAAATCTTGAAAATTGTTTTGCTCCTTCTTTTGTTTCTAAAAAATCTTCAGCCTCTTTTATTCTTTTTTCCCTAGTTAAATTGCTTTTTATACTTTCCTGTAAAACTGCATCTTGTTGTATTTTTTCTTATTTCATATAATATTTCTTCACTTTTTATGTATCTACTATTTTCTGGTATTCTAATAAGTTTTCTACCATATTCATTTTCTCCTAATTCATATTCACATTCTGATGCATAATCTTCAAAATATGGTAGCCATCCAACAACCTTTGAATAGTTTCTTTCTTTTCCCTTTAAATTTAATTTATGCGCAATTATATTTAATATTGTTGATTTTCCACATCCATTATTTCCATATAATACTGTTATGTTATCAAATATAAATATATCTGGTTCCTTATTTTTTAGAATACTATATGGATATATATTATCATCTGATATTTTATGATTGCTTAATTTAAAAGTTTTTAAATATATCATTTTATTATTATCTCCTATTAATTTAATATATATATCTTATATAACAAATTTCAATATATATCAATAAAATCTCTATAATTAAGAAAAAGGGAGTTGCCAATCAAATTAGCCCTCCCTTTAAGTAAAAACCTCTTATCTAAATCTTCTGATAATGTCTTGCCAGTTCATATATCTCTGCTTTTCACATACTTTTTTGGCAAATTGATTCGAAATTAAAACCTTATACATCTTATCTTCGTCGAAATGATAAACTTCACCAAATTCGTGAGGTACATCTTCCTTTAAAATTGCAAGCATCTTTTCGATTTCCCCATTAGGTAAATTTCCAATTTGTTTACACACCTTTCTGAAAAAAAGACATACTATGGTCGTTGTCTTGTACAAATCTGTTGTTAAAAAATCTTTGATTTACGCCTCCCTCATTCTCTGCTACAATTCCTTTGGCTACACTAGACAAGCTTTTCCTTGCCCGATGTTCTCCTGCTAAGCCATCATAATGTGTACTCATTTTTAATCCTCCTGTTTTTTACTTGAATCCTTAATGCAAAATTAAATTGCATTAATAACTGTTATTAAGTTTCATAGATTATTTTAACATATTTTTTTTTTAGTTAAGTCTATATATTTTACATAATATTCAAATTATATAATTTTCTTTGTTGATTTCACCTTGTTATTCTTCCTCAACTAATCTTTTTTCAATATCTTAATTTATTTTCTTTCATTTTTTATCAGTCCTTTCTTTTTTATGTCTAAGAATTCTAAAACAAATGGATCTTTCACTAAATCATTTCCATTTTTTATAACCTGTCCTCTTTCTGCTAATTATAGAACCTTAGCTTTTATCTTATGACAAAGCCAATCTTTCGTATAATAATGAATTTTTTTGCCTTTGTAATTCTCTAACACTCCATCTTGAGTTTATTGCTTCTTTGAGATAAAAATTTCTTTTTATTTTCTTCTTCTATTTTTTATTAATTCTAAATAATGCGACCAACTTAATTTGACAGACACTGTCTTCCAAATTGGATACATTAAATAAAATTTTCTCATCGTTCGTAAATTTCTAGACGAAAAGCCTTTTCCAAATTCTTTGTTAATCTTTCTGATAACTTTTCCAATATTGCATCACCATAAGTTAAGTTGCCCTTTCATTTCCCTGCTGTATTTCCATTATAATTTTTCCAATATTCCAGTATAATTTTAATATTTCGGTATTTACAGTACTATAAACTCAATCTCTACTGTTATTTATTAATTCCTTTATTTCATCAAATATTGGATTTATATGCTATTAATTTAGAATTAAAAACTTAATAAAAAAAAATACCACATTAATTAATTCATGTGATACTTTTTCTTTATTTCTTTGTATATTTTTAAATTTCTTATTTAATTATAAATTCATTTGAATAGAATACATTTCCATCCGCTTCTTTTTCTATTCTATATATTCCATTTGGAAGTTTACCATAGCTATTTACCCAATTTATATTTTGTCGTATTTGATGATTTTCATCTAATAAATAAGCTACCGAATTGAAATCTGTATTTGCTTTTAATTTTTTCCATTCTCCATTTACCTTTTCTTGAATTCCATAGCTTTCTCCCCCAGCCATACTGTTCTTCATTATTATCCGTAATAATTATCGTTAAACCAGACGAAGTTATTGTATTTTCTTCTACTTTGATTTCAACACTTTCAACATTTTTGCTATTTGATGAATTTTGTGAATTGCTATTTTCGTAAATTTCATTACTCCCTATATCTTCAGAAGAAGGAGTTATTATCTCATTTGCCTTTGTATCATGTGTAACATTTTCTACACTTTCTTCATATTTATCAATATTTGCGCTTTTCTTATTAACAATAAATACTACTAATAATACAAGCATAAGAATTACTATACTTAAACATAATAATAAATAATTTTTTCTTCATAATCTAATTCCTCCGTATATGATTATAATATAAATAACTAATAATTTCAACTAACTGTCAAACCTATTTATTATACATTATAATCACTTAAATCATTAGCATTTTTATATGTCATACAATATAAAGATTCTAATTTTGTTTTATCCATTGAAATTTCTGCAAAAGTAATTGTCCCATCCTTCTTTATGATATTTGTTTTATTATCAATTTCACAATTTTTATCTAATCCAATTACATATTTTGGCACTTCATTTTTATATAACACAAGCGCTATTGTTCCATACTGTTTGCATTCGTTATATTCAAAAATTTCACTTTTTCCGTCTTTAGTAATTTTTATACCCTTACTATCTACTAACATTTGCGTTGGTTTACCATTTGTTGTAAATACTTGCCAATTTCCTAATAATGCATTTAAAACATAATAATATGAAACTCCATCTCCTCTATCTCCATATGTTACAACAAATTCTCTTAATTTGTTATTCTTGTCTTTGTAAGTTATTCCACATATATCATTTTCTATCCATTGCTTTTTTATTCTTCCTTTTAACTCATAATCAAATTGTTCGTTTTCTTTTTGCAAATATAAATAATTTTGCATTTCTATACAATTTAATTGAGCCCGTATCGTTATTTATTTTTAGTATTAGTTCATTTGAAAAGTCTTTTGAAAAACTAACAACACTTTTATTTTTTAATCCATTATTACACAAAAATGCAATATTAGCTATTGTAAATATTACTGCCATAAAATAAATTATTATATTTATTTTTTTCTTTTTTAACAACAAAATGATACTACTAGTAGCTGATAATATCATTATTTGATTTATTATATATTCTAATGCATCTATCACATATTCATAATTATGTCTTTTTAAAAATAATTAGATAAACAATTTGTAATATTAATGCGAACACAAATATTATTATTGATATAACTCCTATTCTCTTTTTTACTTTTTTGTACTTTTTCTTTTTTTCTTTTCTTCTATATTTTTATAGTTCTCTATAGCTTCTTTAATTGCTTTTTTTCTATATCTATTTCTTGCTTTTTTTCCTCTTTCTCCATTTAATAACTCTGATATATCTATCTCAAAAAATTCTGCTAAATCCTTTAAAACTGCTATATCCGGAAAACTTAGTCCCCTTTCCCATTTAGATATTGCTTTATCTGTAATATTTAATTTTTCACCCAATTCTTTTTGTGTTAGTTGTTTTTCTTTCCTTAATTTTTTATGAAATCTCCAAACTTTTTATTATCCATATTCTTTACTCCCTCAAAAATCTTTATAAAAATAGTATCATTTTCCTTTTATTTTTGCAATCGACTGTTGGTAGATTTCGCCTCACTTCCTCTATATAATCCTAAAAAAATTTATTCATTGTTATTTTCTTGTACATCAACTCTTTTCCTTTTTCAATAAAAATAATTATAATTAATAATAAAAATTTTTTCTTCATTCCAATTTTTCCAATAATTTATCTATATACCATTAAAATATTATTTTAGTTTTATCTAAAAAAAATCCAATATATAATCACTCCCCCAATTGTTGCAATTCCATTTATTATAACATAATATTTCATACTAGTATTAGATTTTTTCTTCATAAATATATTAAGTGGTATTAATAAAAAAAATATATAATGTTAATAATATAATCCCTAATATCATATTAAAACCTGCATCTGATTCAGGCACTTCATAACTACTGCCTTTAGGTTGATTGCTCAAAAATGCATAAGTAACCAATAAAAATACTGTATCTACATACCCCATAGCAATATTATAAATTGTAGAGAGTACCAACATTATTTTCTTTTTTTATTTTTTTATCAAATTTTATAAATCCTATTATCAATACCACTGTAAGAAAACTTATATATATTGCACTTAGTTCAAAAAAAAGACATTTTTATTCCTCCACATCTATAAAACTATTTTTCTTTTGTTAATTCAACAATTATCTCATCTCCATTTTTGTCAATTAGAAAAAAGAGGTTTTACCCTCTTTTCCCCAAAATCACTTTACTCATAAACAACAATATCCTTATATGTTTCAAGTGGTTCTGTATCATCAAAATTTTCGAAATGTCCTTGAACATAATCATAACTAAATTTCATAGATAAATCATTTCCATATTCTGATTTCATATCATATCTTTCGATTAGTCCATCATTTGTTAAATTAATTCTTACTTTTATATCGTCATTTATTAAATAATTTTCAATTTTATTTTTAAATGGCGAAACCACATAAAATGGATTTAAAGCTTGTGTAACGATGCTCTTAAAGTTATTTGGAATACATGATAATGTCATATTTTTTATTTGATTATTACTTATAAAATTATTAAAATAATCCTCAATTTCTTCTTCTGATACAAAATCGTCTAATCTATTTCTATAAGTATATTTTCCTTCAGATTTGTTATAAATTAATTCATAAGCTGTCTTATCTTTTAATTTAACATATTCTATATAGCTAGGTTTTTCATCGCCATAAGATATTGTTTCAAATAAAATACTATCTCCTACTTTTTTGGTTACTTGAAGTACTTAAATTTCCGTTTTCATCTTCAAAATTTTGAACCATAATATAGTTTTTTTTCATTAAAGCTATTTGCACGCAAATCAAAATATGTTAATCTAATGCATTTATATGCAAATAGTATTATATACAATACTAAAATTGTAATCAACAACTTAATTATTATTTTTCTCACATTTTTATTTTTGTTTTTTTCCTCTGGTATTATAGTATTTTTTTCTTCACCTACTAACTCATCAATTGATATTTCAAATACTTTAGCTAATTCAATTAATTTGTCCATTTCTGGTGTTGATAATCCACTTTCATATTTGGATATAGTTTGTCTAGAAACGTTAATTTTTTCTCCGACTTCCTCTTGTGACCATCCTTTTTGTTTTCTTAATTCTAATAATTTTTCATTAAATTTCATTTGTACCATCTCCTCTAAAATATTCTTAAATCCATTATACAACTTTTATACAAAATATTCTATCAACAAGAGTTATAAATTTGTCAACCAAACTTAACATTTCAATAATTTGCATATTTTTTCATAGTTATTCATTTTTAAAATTAATTTCTTTTTATATCACAAATTTTAATCCCACGCAATAAAATCTGTCTTTTCACTTCTCAATATACAACCTACTGTACTTTTATTCCTTCATTAGAATGAATTCCATTAACATTTCTAATTTTTCAGCAAATACAAACATATTGAAAAATTGCTATTAATGTGGTATACTTAATAAGATTACATAATTTAATCGTTGTCATAATTAAATCAACGGAAGGAGGATAGTATACTAGTTACACACAAAAATAACAATAACAAAAGGAGAAAACATTATGAAGGAAAACGATGTTATAACAATTACTTTGAAAGGAAAAGATGCCAAAAAGTATTTTCTTGAAAGAACTACTGAAAAACTGGGAATTCGGTTTCAAGAAATTCCTAAAGATTCACTAATCCTTGAGGAAATAGGAAGCTCAAAAATGGCTGTTGAAATTTTTAAAGACGCTTTGGAAATGAACTTTCTTGAAGATGTAGAATTTCAAGTTGGAAAAATTACTAAACAGACTGAAGGAGAAAATGTAGAATCCGAGAATCTTCCAATCAGCACTAATGGAAAGCCAAACAGAAAAGGCTTAGGAGACGATCAAAGAGAAATCTTAAGATTTATGGAAAATCACAGAGGAGAAGAATTTTCCATAAATAGCTTATCAATTGCTACAGATTACATAAAATCCAAGTTAAGAATAATACTTCCAAGTTTGGTAAAAAGAAATCTCATTGAAAGAAAAAAAATTCAAGAATAGCTATGTATACTTTTTTGCATAGCAGAAGATAAAACTGTTGATGAAAACGTAGAATTAATTCCTGAAACCACAGAAATGGAATCAGACCAATTAGATATCGAAGACTCAATATCAATGGAAAAAACTACAGAAAAAACTCTGAAACATTGGAGGAAAAAGCTCTTGCTAAACAATCAGCAGAAACTAAACGAGTCCGAGAGCTTTTCACAATGCCAAAGTATCTTCATATTCTGAATAATATTTTTAAAAATGATTCTTTTAGCGTTGAAGCAATCAGACGTAAATGTAATTACGAAGAAGCAACCGCACTAACAGAAGTAATAAGAGTATTATCCGGAGAAGCTATTCAATACTCCCCAGATGATGATGACATATATAATGTCAATATCATCTGGCGAACATATTCTTTGGTCAGACTTGGACAAAAAAGACATTGAAACAGAAAAATCATCAGAAATAATAGAGCTTTTGTTAACTAAAGGCTTAATTTATGAGGAACCCAAAGGAAAATATAATATTGTAATGTAACTATATACTAATCCCGCCTATGCACTGTAGTGCTTAGGCGGGATTCTTTTTTTATTTCACTTTCACTCCTATCAAATACATTAAATCAACTGCCTGAAAAGGTTCTATTATTGCTCCTTTTATATCTTCTATCGAAATTGCAATCCCCTCTATTTTGCAACTTGACAAATCAATTTTATTTAAGCTTGTTTTTAAAAATTGTGCTTGTGTCAAATCCACATTATTGAAATATATACTTTTTGTTTTGGTCTCCTGAAAATAACTATTTTTTAACAATGTGTCTTTAAATAAACATTTATCTATACTAGACATTGATAAACTTGCATAACTTGCATTTACGTCTTGGAATGTAACATTATATAAAACATTTTCTATAAAATTGCATCCTGTAATTTTGCAGTTATAAAATTCACATTTAATAAAAGTACATTCATTAAATACTGTATTTGAAAAGTTACACTGAGTAAATTTTACATTTCTAAATGTAACTTTTTTTTCTATAGTTATACTTTGCAAAATAATATTATTAAATTCACAATGTTCAAATTCATTATCATATAAGTTATTGCTATATTCTTCATTTTCAAATGTACAATATTCTACTCTCTCATCTTCTATTATACTTTCTAATTTTTTATTACCAAGTTGTGATTTTAATATTGGCATTTTTTATACTCCCTACATTTTGATATTTTTCTAAATTTCTACAAATTCAACTTTATTTCCATTTTCTTTTATTATTTCAACTAAATCTTCCACTTTTAGCCATACTGTTGCCGTATTATCATTTGGGTGAATACCGATTATTTTTTTTATCGTTAAGGAAATCCTTATCTAAATAAAATTTTACTTTTAATTCCTTATCATTTAATAGACCAAATGGGCTTACTGAGCCTGGAATTAAATTCATAATGTCCATTAAATCTTGTTCCGATGCAAAACTTAAAGGTCTTGTACCATTTTTATTTCTAAATTCTTTTAGATTAACTCTTTTATTCCCTCTAACAGTTATTAAATAATAATTTCTTTTTTTTTATCATCGCGAATAAATAAATTTTTTGCATCATATTCTGGATATGGTACTTCAATTTCTGATAATTCTTCCATATTGAAAACAGCCTTATGTTCTGTTATTTCGCACCATATATTTTTATTTTTTATAAAGTCATATATTGCTTGTTTATCCATATTTTCTCACTTTCTAATTATATACATTTCTTTATTAAAAATTCTTATATTAATTATTCTACAATATTATTTTATTTTCGTCTACAATATTTAATTATTTTTACAAAATAAAGATTAGACTTTTACATCTAATCTTTGTTAATTTTAATCATCTTACTTTAATACCCACCTATCATTTACATACTCTCCAATTAAATCAGACTTTAAACAAACTACTGGTCTAATTGCACGAGTCTTAGTATTATAATTGTTATTATCAACATATGGCCACCAGCTAATATTTACTATTTGATTACCTGTCATATTTGCATTTGGAGAAGCTAACCAATAGCTGTTGCAATTGCCTTCATCTACTGTTTCCTTGTGTGGAAAATACAAATTATTATTAGTATCTGCCTCTGCATACCCCGTACATTTTTCCAATACCTTAGGAGGTACATTTAAATCAATAGGATTATTTTCAATTCCAACAAAATAGCCATATTCGTTTGTATTGTTGCAATATAACTTTTCGTCAGGATATTCCTCGTTCCAGCTCGCCATCCACATCTCAACTGTTGCTCCCCTATTGCATAATCAGCATATTTATTCACAAAATCATTCCAATTGTTGGTATTTAGTAATGTTGATACACATTTTGAATTATCATATGTATTATTTAAAGAATATGAAATTGCTTTAAATAATTTATTTTGTAAAGTTTTTTGCATATCAGGAACATTATCCCAATATACACTGTACATTCCATTTTTGGTCATTCCTAAATTATTTACATTAATTTTGTCATTGGGTACATAGTCACTTGAAATTATAAATACTTTATCTCCTTCACAATAAAGTATTTTCCACTCATCAACCCCATTTGCACTATATTCGACTTTATCACCATAATTTTTGGATGTTATTTGATATCCAAATGTTTTTCCAGCTATCGCTTTCCCTAAAGATGGTATTTTCACATACCAGTATTCATTTTCATCTTTTATTTTATACTTTAAAGTTGATATACCATTTTCAACATAGTTAAAATCTTCTACATCTCCATTTAATGCTAATTTTTTTCAAATTTTCTAGATAATAACTAGATTTATCTATATTTTGATTAGAATTTATATACTCTGTAGATTTTACTGCACTCCAAGCCATAGACACTTTTTTCTTCAATCGATGCCTTTTCGTTTTCTTCTTTTGCTTTGGTTGCTTGATTTAAAATTCCATTTTGCCCTGTTATCATTGATATTGAAACTCCGCACTAAAATTAACAAAACTATAATTGTTACTACAAGAGCGATCAATGTTATTCCTTTCGTCATTTCTTTTTTATTATAAATTCCTTTATTTTCTAAATGCATTCTTTTACTTCCTTTCATTTGTATTTTTCATTTTATAAAACGATTTTCTACTAATTTATAAATTGCAACTAGCAACGTCTACGTTGTTAGTTTATCATAAATATATAATAAAATCAATAAAAATTGAAAAAGTTGAGGAAATTTGTTTATGAAAAACACTATAAAAGTATAATGGCAAATTAAATGCTATAGGTAGTACAATAAAAGAATATAGAATTAAAAAATAATATGACTCAAAAAAGATTTGTCTGAAAAAGCTCAATTGTATGGTATAGACCTAAATAAAAACTCTTTGCAAAAAATTGAAAGAGGAGATAGAGTTATAAAAGAATATGAATTAGCCTTTTTTCAGTAATATTCAATGTTTCAGCTGATGAATTGTTAAAAATATGCAAAGATGAGTATAAAAAATAACTAATTGTTAAATTTCAACAATTAGTTATTTTATTTTCACACCTATCTCCCCAAAATTAACACTTCTTATCCCCATGTTTATATGGTCTTGTTTCATTATACTCCATCTTTTCTAGTATAATTTTTTCCAAATCAATATCATTTCCACCACAAAATCAAATATTCTTATTACAACATCTGCTAATTCTGATGGTATACCACAAGGTTTAGTTCCGTTTTCATAATATGTTTCATTTAAGCCTCTTCCATGTCTATATTCCTCAAAAGCTTCTGAAAGTTCTGTATGCATTAACGCAATTACTTCTCCAAAATTTCTTTCTTTTTTCCCAAAAGCCATGGTTTACACTATTATTATGTGCTATTTCTACTAATTCATTTATCGTTTTTTTCATTTTAACAATATATCCTCCTGTTAACTAAAATATGGTCGTAATTACTTTTAATTATTTGTTAATAATTTATATTCTCCAATATTAGGCTCTACAAAAACCTCATCATCAACATTGTCAAATTCATAATTTCTATCTATTGCTTCATCCCCAAATGTAGCTTTTACAACTAATCCTGTATCTTTTTCTAAATAAACCTCATTTTTGTTTTCATCATTCAAAAATAATGGACTTTTAAAATTATTTATAACATAGCATTTTTTCTGGTTATATTCATTTTTACTAATTCTAGCAAAATACTTCCTAAAAAATGTTTGCCAAGTATTTTCTGTTTCTAGATAATTAACTAAATCCATTGGCATCATTACAGTATCTATATCTAAATCACAAGTTTTTTTTTCTTTTCCGTCATCAACAAACATATCAATTCTTTCTCCATTATCATACATTGTCATTTTTAATGTTTCACCGTTTATTTCTCTTTCTGTAAACATCACTTGTTTGCTATCTTTTTGTAGTAATCTATTTTAATACTGGCATTGTCCCCTGCTTTTGTTAAAGATGATATATGATAATTTTGATTGTTTTCGTATTTTGAAAAATTCTTTTGTAATTTTCTTATTATAGTAAAATTTCTAATTGCATATATAAAAAAATATAACAACTAGTACTAAAATTATTATTCCTACTATTTTTAGAACTTTTTTTCTTATTCATAAAAATTTCCCCTTTTCATTTGATTTTATTTATTTTTTTCTTTTGCCCTTTTATCATTTATAATTTGCATTTCTTTTGGTGTTATAAGAGTTACATTATTTTCTTTTGCCCATTTAACACATCCCTTTAATACTGTGTTTAAAAATGGTCTTGGCACCTTTAATAAAGTCTTACAAGCCTCTTCTGTAAATTTAACATCTGGATCAATTCTTCCTGCTGCATATTTGACAGAATCTATATCTACTCCTTTATTTTTAGGAATTGGCATAGCTATTGGTCTTTTAAATCTTGTATACCAAAAATTTTTAGAATCTCTATATCCATAATCTACTGGAACTTTTGGGAATCCTCCTGCATTTACACCATTTATAATAGTGTCATAATATTTATCTTTCATTAAAATATTGTCTATTTTTAAAATAAAATGTGCACCAAATTCAGATGTAATACCATTAAAATTATGATATGGCCCTTTGTATTCTTCCTCTACTTTATCGTTTTCTGCTCCATCTAGTTCTTTTACCCAAGTACATTCAAATACTTGATATGCTTCCTTTACAACTTTTGGGTATTTTTCATTGGGATTTTCTCTTGCTCTTTTTTCCATCTACTAAAGTATATAAGCATTCTTTCATCTTTTCTTTTGGTGTTTCTCCAGGAAATCCCAGCCTTACAGCTTCCTTAAAATACTTTCTATCATCTGGTAAAAAGTTTAAAGCACATTTTCCTGTTTTTAGTAAGTTTTTACAGGTATTTGAACTGTTTCTACATTCTAGTATCATTGCATAATATTCTTTTCCTGCTATGTAATATGGGAAACATAATGAGTATGAACCAATATTTGTAAATCCATTTTCATCTATTGTTGATATTTCTATTGTTGGCATTGGAAAAAAGCTTGATGTTTGATAGAAATTATCTACAATTCTCATATCCCTGAATCCTTCTAAATTTTCAATTTTTTTACTTCTGTATCCATTATTTTCCTCCTTAGATTTTTTTTTTCTTCTTTATATCACAAATATTAATAATTATCAACTACCAAAAAAAAATTGTAACCATTTTATTTATGGTTACAATTTTCAGACTGTTGACAAAGTATAAAAAAATATAAAAAGTAAACTGTTGAGCAAAAGTATTTTTATATACTTTGTCAACAGTCTGAAAAGACCTTAGGTCTTTTATATTTTTATTAAACAATTTAATTGCTTGTATATATTTTTCTATTTCTTCATCGGTATGTAATTTAACCATTCAATTGCTTGTCTATGTTCATCTCTAGCTATTTTCACTATCCAAATAATAGCTTTTGCATCTTTTCCAAATGCATAGTTAATACTATTCCTAAATATTTTCTTGTTTGGGTTCTTATATCTTCTTTATTGTCGTAGATTTCTTTCTTCAAATTGTCTTAAATATTTTATATATTTATCGCTTACACTATATAAATTTAATTTCATATTTGCCCTCCTAAAAAAAATAAGAGAAGAATCTTATAGATATCTCCACTTGATTTATAACTTTCTCAATTTTAAGGCTGTGAAACACCCGATTTATAACTTTCGCATTTAATGGTAGTGAAACACCACGATTTTCTATATTTATTATAGAATTTTTTTTTTATGCTTTCTGTCAAGCAAATTTTAATAATAAATATATATTAATATTTTATTCAAAACTTAATAAATTATTTACAAAATACATTTTGGTCTTCAATATTTTTTATTTTATTAGTTACTCTATTTTTTAGTAACTAATAAAAAATAATTCTACTTTTCATTTACTCTTAAGCCTCAAAGCATTAAAAATAACAGTCAAACTACTAAACACCATAGCCAAACTTGCTATCATCGGATTTATAGAAATACCCAATGGTTTAAAAAATCCAATAGCAACAGGAATCATCAAACAATTATAGAAAAATGCCCAAAACAAATTCTGTTTAATATTTCTTACAGTTTTCTCACTAATCTTAACAAGTCTTAAAACAGAAGCCAAATCATTTCTAGTTAAAATAACATCACTTGAATCCATTGCAATATCAGTACCACTTTTTACACTAACACCAATATCAGCATTTGTTAAAGCTGGGCTATCATTTATTCCATCTCCACACATCATAACTTTTTTGCCTTTTTCCTTAAGCTTTTTAATTGTATCTGACTTTTGATGTGGCAAAACATTTGAAATAACTTCTGTTATGCCAAGTTCATTTCCTATTTTTTCAGCAGTTTCCTTGTTATCTCCTGTAAGCATAATAGTATTAATATTATGTTCTTTTTATCTCTTTAATAACACTTTCAACATTTTCTCTTACAATATCATTTACTCCAATTAATGCTAAAATCTCATTTTCGTTTGCAACATAAATGATACTATTTCCATTTATCGCTAATTTTTTTTCATCTTCTAAATAATTGTTTTGAATAGAAAATTTTTCTATTATTTTTCTATTTCCTAATATTATCTTCTTATTGTCTATTGTTCCTACTATTCCAAATCCTGCAATATTTTCAAAATCTTTAACCTCAGCTTTTGAAATTTTATGTTCTTCCATATAATCTACAAATGCCTTCCCAATTGGATGTGTCGACTTTTCTTCTATTCTTCCTACTAAGCTAATCAAATCATTTTCAGAAAGATTACTATAATTATATATTTTTGAAATTTTTAATTTTCCATAAGTTAATGTTCCTGTTTTATCAAATACTATTGTATCAATTTTAGATGCATTTTCTAAAATTTCGCTTTTCTTTACTAATATTCCATTTTCAGCACAAACACCTTCACTCACTACTATTGCAAGTGGCGTTGCTAAACCTAAACTACAAGGACAGGCAACTACTAAAACAGTAATAAATGTACTTAAAGCTGTTCCTATGTCATAACCTAAAATTAAATATACAAAAAATGTTACAATTGCAATTCAATAACACTTGGCACAAAAAATACCAGAAATTTTATCTGCAATTTTAGCTATTGGAGCTTTTTTGTATTACTTGCTTCTATAACCAATTTTACAATTTCAGATACAGTAGATTCTTTTCCAATTCTCTCTGCTTTGTATTTTATAAATCCATCAAAATTTAAGCTTCCTGCAATTACCTTTTCTCCTTTTGCCTTTGCTACTGGTTTGCTTTCTCCTGTTATAAAAGATTCGTCTAAATGCGTGCTTCCTTCAATTATTTCTCCGTCAACTGCAATTTTATCTCCTGCTTTTGAAATTACAATATCACCTTTTTTTATTTCATCAAGAGTTACTTGTTTTTGAACTCCGTCTACCTCAATAATTGCCTGATTTGGTGTAATTTGAGTTAATTTTTGTATTGCTTCTTTTGTTTTGTCTTTGCTTATTCCGTCAATATATCTGCCGAGCTTTACAAAATAAATTATTATTGCAGAAGATTCAAAATATAAGTTCATTGTAAAATGAGAGTTTCCTCTAAGTACCATATACATACCATATAAACTATATATAAAACTACTTATAACGCCTATTGATACAAGTGTGTCCATATTGGGTATTTTATGAATTAAGTTTTTATATCCATTTTTTTAAAATATCAAATCCATATATTAAAAATGCAATTGTTAATATTAGTAGACTTACTGTGTAGTTTATAGGATTATGATGTGGGTCTAAAAAGCTTATAATCGGTAAATTTATCATATGTCCCATTGCAATATACATTAAAATAATTGCTAAAACTGTAAAAATTATGAATTTTTGCTTTTCTTTTTTATTGTTTTTTTCTAAGTTAAGTTCCTTAAATATTCCTAAACTTTTAAATCCTGCTTGTTTTATATATTTTTCTATTATTTCTTGGTTTAAAATTTTTTCGTCATAAGTTACTGTAGCATTTGCCATAACTAGGTTTACATTTGCATTAAATATTCCATTTTGTTTGTTTAAGTATTTTTCTAGACCGTTTGAGCAAGCACTACAAGTCATTCCATCAATTGATAAAATTAGATTTTTCATATTTTTATTCCTCTATTTCATATCCAATATCTATTATTTTTTCCTTTATTTTAAAAATATCTATATCTTCTTTTGATGTTATTGTTACAATTCCAGTATTATGGTCTGCATCTACTTTTTTTCTACTCCTTCTATTAAAGATACAGCTGATTTCACTCTATTTTCACACCCTTCGCACATCATTCCATTTATTTTTAATTTTGTTTCTTTCATTTTATCATCCTTCCTATCTATTAAATTTCTTAAACAATCTTACCAACTCATCTATTACATCCATAGTTCCTTTTTCCTACCTTCTTAGGTATTATATACCCTATATCGTATTTTGTAAATAAGGGGTATGGTGTTATTTTTTGCTTATATTTAGCTATTTATTCATATTGCATATTAAAAGCAGATAATTATAAACAAATTACCTGCTCTTATTTTTATATTTTTCTAACCTAACGCCACATCCAATATCATCATAACTACAAAACCAATTGCCACACCAATTGTTCCAATATTAGAATGTTCCCCACTTTGTGACTCAGGAATCAATTCCTCAACAACAACATAAATCATTGCACCAGCAGCAAAAGCCAACAAATATGGCAAAATTGGAACAACCGAATTTGTAAGTAATATTGTAATTACTGCTCCTATTGGCTCCACAATTCCAGATAAGGTTCCATATAAAAATGCTTTTCCCTTTGACATTCCCTCAGCCTTCAAAGGCATTGAAATAATTGCTCCTTCTGGAAAATTTTGAATTGCAATACCAATTGCTAATGCAAAAGCCCCAGCCATTGTTATTCCAGTATTTCCAATTAAAGCTCCTGCAAAAGAAACGCCAACAGCCATTCCTTCTGGAATATTATGAAGTGTTACCGCAAATACCATCATAGTTGTTTTCTTTAATTTCGTTTTTATTCCCTCAGGCTTAGTACTTTCTAAATGTAAATGTGGAATTACACTATCTAAAACTAGTAAAAAATACAATACCTAATAAGAATCCCACTGCTGCTGGAACCCAAGGTGTAATTTTTTTGTTCTGTTGCCATATCTATTGAAGGTATTAATAATGACCATACAGAAGCTGCAATCATAACACCTGATGCAAACCCAAGTAATATTTTTTTCCACTTTTTTATTTAATTTATTTTTCATTAAAAATACCATTGCACTTCCTAAAGTTGTTCCTAAAAATGGTATCATTAATCCTACAAATATATTCATTATTACTCATTTCCTTTCAAACTTGTTACCATATCTATTTTTCTAATCTTCTTAGCCAATATCTTAGAAACAACATAAGAAATCACAAAAGTTCCAATAGCTGCCAAAACATAACTTAAAAATTTATATGTGCTCCAAAATCATAATGTTCTTCTATTGCCGTTTTAAATAGCCAATCTGTTAAATAAAATCCTGCAGGTAATCCTAAAATTATAGATATAACAGATACAATATTATTTTGTCTAATAAATATCTTTTGAATTTGTTTATCTTTAAATCCTAAAACCTTTAATGTTGCAAATTGATATTGTTTCTCTGTATAAGAAAGTATTCCTAAATTATAGATAATTACTGAACCTAAGATAATTGCTATAACAATAATAAGTACAAGCATTGTTTTCATTGTTTCAAGCATTCCGTCCATTCCTTCTTTTAATTTATCTATGTTTGATATTACTGTAACGCCTGCAATATCCTTTATTTTCACTTAAATCTACATTAGTATATAAAGAATCCGGTTTATATTCAATATCTAAACTTTCTAAATATTTTCTTGTCATTGTAAGATTTTGATTTTGTGGGTCTTTGTTAAATCCAACTATTTTAGATGTATAATATTTATTATTTCCAGAAACATGCCATGAAATTTCATCACCTATTTTATACCCTTTTGTTTTTGCTAATTTATATGTAACATATACACCATCATCTTTATCTACATTTATAAATTGATCTTTATTATCAACAGATCTAACATAGTCTTTACTATCTGTTACAAAAATATTATTACTTTCAATATTTCCATCATTATCTTTTATTTCAATATATATACTTTGAGATGTATTATCTCCATATTTATCAGTTAATTCCTTTAGATTTTCTGTACTAATGTCTGATTTTAGGCTTAATTTATATTCAAAATTAAAAATTCTATTAAACTGTAAATCTATAAAATAATTCATACTATCAAGCATTTCTAAGCTACATACAATAAGCATTGCACAAGCTGTAATTCCTACAATACCAGTAATTGTTCTTGCTTTATTTCTGAACATATCTCTTATGTTCCATTTAGTATTAAAGCTCATTTTTTTGAATATTCCTGTTGTGGTTATATTTAAAGATTTACTTTTTACACTTGGTATTTCGTTCCTTAAAGTATCTGCTGTTTTTTCTTTAAAAATTTTTCTTGTTGATAAATATGTAGCAAATGATACACATAATACCACAAGAGCTGCAACCACATAAGAGTCATTTTTTATTATTGGCATTCCATTTGGTATTTCAAAAAAACTCATTTCTAGCCCTATAAATAAACTTCCTATAAAATATCTACCTGCAACTAATCCTAGTAAAGCCGCAACTATAGAAATCCAGAAACTATAACTTATATAATGTAATACAATTTTTCTTTGTTTAAATCCTAATGCTTTTAATGTTCCTATTTGTAATCTTTGTTTTGTTACAACTCTGTCCATAGTTGTAACAACAGAAAGTAAAGCTATAAATAAAAACAGTCCTGAAAATACCCCTATATATGTTTCTCCCTCTTCAATTTCTCCTTGGTATTGCTTATATGATGCAGTATCTTCAATATCAATCACTGCTACATTGTCTATTTTTTTCTTCAATACTATTTTTAACTTCATTAAATTTTTTCTTTGTTATCTATATCTACCATTATGTAGTTATATTTAATATAATCTTTGTAATTAAAATCGCTAAACACTTGATTAAATATGCTTTCATCTGTTAGATTAGCTTCTTTCATTACTTGATTTTTTATAAATCCTTCTAATTCATTAATAGATGCATATGCAAATCCAAATGTTTTATGGTCTGGATATAGTTGTGATTCATCTTTTACATCATAAACATGATCTGGTACATTTATAAGTCCTACTATTTTCTCCTCGAAAACATATCCATCATATTTTACTTTTAATGTGTCACCAATTTTTAAATTGTTTTCTTCTGCAAAAAAGTTGTCTAGCCATATTCCTTTTTGTGTCTTTATTAAAATTTTCTCCATCTACAATATAAAATTTTGATATTTCATTTTCCTCTATAAAATTCATAGAAATTGTGGTATCATCATCATTTTCTAGAACTCCATTTACCTTTAATTTTCCTTCTGCATTTTTCACATTGCTAATTTCTTTTACTGTATTAATATTTTCTTCTGAGAGTTCCCCATCACATTTAAGTCTTGTAAATTGTAATCACCATAAAAATTGTTTGCAGTTTCTTTCATTCCTTCCATGTAACTTTCAATTCCGCTATAAGCCATAATTCCAATGAAAACCATTAATAATATTGTGATAAATTGTGACAGATTTTGCCTTATATCTCTAATCATTTTTCTTCTTAGCATATTACCAGTTCACCTCATCAATCTTTTTAGGATTTTCATTTTTAGTTACACTTTCAATTTTTCCATTCTTTACTCTAACTACTGTGTCTGCAATCTCGGCAAATAAGCTATTATGTGTTACTATAATTACTGTAGTTTCCCCATTATTTCCATTACATTGTTTTTTTAATAATTTCAAAACCTCAACACCTGTTTTAGAATCTAATGCTCCTGTTGGTTCATCACATAATAATAATTTTGGACTTTTTGCAATTGCTCTTGCAATCGAAACTCTTTGTTGTTCTCCTCCTGACAATTGATTTGGAAATTTGTTCATATGTTCTTCTAATCCAACTGCTTTTTATAGCTTCTTTACTGTCATTTCCGTTTTTTACTACATCTTTTATCAATTCTACATTTTCTAATACTGTAAGTGTTGGTAATATATTGTAAAATTGGAAAATAAATCCTATATTTTCAGCTCTGTATTCACTTAATTTATTTTCATTGTATTTTGAAATCTCTTCTCCATCTATTTTTATACTTCCATTCGTAGGCGTATCCATTCCACCTATTAGGTTTAATAAAGTTGATTTTCCTGCTCCTGATGGCCCAAGTATTACAACAAATTCTCCTTTTCCTATTGATAAATCAATATTGTCTAACGCCTTAAATTCTTTTTTTTCTCCTGTATTATAAATTTTGCTTAAATTTTTTAATTCTACTATTGTTTTCATATTTCCTCCTCCTATATGAAACTTTTTTCATATTCTTGATAGATTATATATATTTTTTTTGAATAAAGTCAATATAATGTGAAAGTTTTTTTTCACATTATTGACAATGAATTTTTTTAGTTGTATAATTGAATGAATTTTTAGGAGGATTTTATGAGTGAATATGAAATAAGAGAACCTATACAAAAAGAGGTCAATTGAGAAAAAAGAAAAAATTATCGAATCTGGTTTTGAGTTAATTTGTGAAAAAGGATATTATAATACTAATACTGCTGAAATAGCTAAAAATGCAGGTGTTTCTACAGGCATAGTTTATCAGTATTTTAAAGATAAACATGATATTCTTATAGATGCTTTGAAAAAATATGCAGATAATATTTTTTATCCAATGCTTAATGTTCCTACAAATAATTTTGATAAAAGTAATTTGAATGATATTATAAGAAAAAATGATTGATAGTTTTGTTCAAAATCATAAACTTTCTAAATCTGCTCATGAGGAAATTATGGCTATGGCTCATTTAGATGAAGATGTTGCTTTTTATTTTCATAAAAGAGAAATGGAAATGACTGAAAAGATTTATGAACTTTTGGTTAATAATGGTTTTGAGGGTAAAAATTTAATGGAAAGGGTTCATATTTGTATTGGATTGATTGATAATTTGTGTCATGAAATTGTTTATCATAGGCATGATGGACTTGATTATAATGTGATGACTGATATTTGTGTTGATACTATTGTGGGAATTTAAAAAAAGATTAGCTTTGTTGGTTAAAAGCTAATCTTTTTTTTATTAATACCTCCAACAAATGGCAATGATGCTCTAACATTAGCTCCATTTGAAAGTGCATAAATAAGTTTATTTGTAGGAATTAATAATATGCTCGTAATACCAATTCCAATCAAACCTGCAAGTAATCCAATAATAAAGGTTTCTGCATTAAATACTTGCCCAACATTACGCTTAGAAGCTCCCATCGCTCTTAAAATACCAATCTCTTTTTTACGTTCTAACACACTAATATAAGTAATAACTCCTATCATAATTGAGGAAACCACAAGTGATATTGATACAAATGCAATAAGAGTGTAACTTACAACATTTATAATAGTTGTTACAGAACTCATTAAAGTTCCAACCATATCTGTATAAGAAATAACTTTATCCTCATCACCTTTTTCTTTCATTTTGTTATTATACTCACTTAATATATTAGTAATTTCTTTATTGCCCTCAAAATCTTTAGGATAAATAAAAATTCCAGAAGGTTCTTCTATTTTGGTGTAATTTAATTTTGTTAAATTATTTTCATAACTATTTTTTTCTTTTGACATAACCGCAGATAAAAGTTCTGTTAATTCTTCCTCATCCATTTTCATTTTAAAAGGCACCTACAAAAGCTTTTTTCATCTATACTAATTGCTTTAGACATAGATTTACTTAAATTGTTCATACTTTTTGTTATCTCTTTTTCTAAGCTCTTGCTTATACTACTTGTTGCTGTTTTCATATAATCATTCATAATATTCGAAATTTGTTTTTCTAAATTTTGCGACTGTATTATCTTAGTTAAATTGTTACTTATAATCGTTTTTGCTTCCTCAGATTGTAAATACTCCATTAAGTATTCTTCTAATTTACTGGTATCTACTAATCCATTTTCTTTTGCATATTCCTCATAATTCTCTATTAACTTTTTCATTATTTTCTGCATCTGTTCCTCTGTAATTGTAATAGAGCCATTTTCTTTTATAGCATTTTCTACTTCTTTTTTTTTTATTAATTCCTGTGCTTCTTTTGAATTTATGTATTCGGTTAATTTCTCACTAATATTTTCCCAATTTGCTTCTGGATGGTATTTATTTAAGTAGTCATTATATCCTTTTACAAGTTCATTCATCATTATTTTCATATCATCATTTGATAACGAAAAATCTAATTTACTTATTACATCATTTAAATCAAGAGCTGGCAAATTTGTTTGACTAATTAAATTATTTACATTACTAAAATCTACCTTTATTTTTGATGAATCTATTTTAAAAGCTGTTTTTAAAGCATTTTGGTCTACTTCTATTAAAGAATTCATATCAAAAGGATTTTCACTTTCTGTTTCATCAAACCTTTTTCCTGTAAATACGTTAATATCTGGATTTTCTAACTGCTCTTTTATAATTTGACTGTTAGACGCTTTTTCCATAACATAGTTTGTTAAATCTTTAGAATACCATATTCCTCCTGAAGCATTGGCGCAGTTGCTCCATCTTTTGGTTTAAGTACTCCAACAATTTTTATATCTTCACCTTTTTCCACAAGATTTTTCATATAATCATTGTTTTCTGTTTTATCTTTCCAAATTTTATATTCATCATCATATTTGTAGCAATCACTACTATTTATTAGCTTAAAAGTAATTCCCAATATATCTTCATAAGAATAATCCTCAAAGATACTCCGGGCTTTCCACATTTTTTCCAGACATAACCTGATTTATTATATTATCAAATTCATCATAATCTCTTAAACCTAATGCATATAAAACAAAATCACTTATATTTCCATTTTGAGATAATACCAACACACACTCGTTATAGTTTGTAGGTAGTTTTCCTGCCTTTATATCATACTGATCTTCATACAGTTTAGAGTCACTTGAATTTGATAAAAATATCTGTACTCATCATATCAGACATTAAACTATTTTGCGAACTACTCGAACCTATTCTAAACCAGAAAAAAGATTTATCCGGATTTACCTGCCTTAATTTTTTTGTGTATTGCTACTGTATATAATAGGTTTAACATTATATGAATACTCAACATCTTTAGCATAGTTTTTAAGTCCACTTTCATCACTATCTAAATATTGTTTTAGTGATGCTAAATCATTTGCTCCCATTTTTGAGAACATATTCGTTATTTTACTCGTAACTTTTATATTATCCTCATTATTTGATTTGCCATCATTTTGGTCACTTACTAGCATTGAACTTATATCTATACCTGTACTTTGAATTTGTATTGGATATTCTGATAATGTTTCTTCTTCTATTGATTTTATATAATTATTAACCCCATTTGATAATGATAGTATTAGTGCAATTCCTATAATACCAATACTTCCAGCAAATGAAACTAATGCAGTCCTTCCCTTTTTAGTTTTTAAATTATTAAAACTTAATAATAGTGATGTAAAGATTGACATAGATGTTTTTCCCATATTCTTATGTTTAGCTTTTTCCTCTTTTTTCATTTTCTATCATATATGGATTTGTATCTGAACATATAACTCCATCTTTTAAGTTAACTATTCTTGTTGCATATTCCTCTGCTAATTCTGGATTATGTGTTACCATTACAACCAAACGGTCTTTAGCAACTTCTTTTAATAATTCCATTACTTGCACACTTGTTTCACTATCTAATGCACCTGTTGGTTCATCTGCTAATACTATATCTGGATCATTTACTAATGCTCTTGCAATTGCAACTCTTTGCATTTGACCACCAGATAACTGGTTTGGCTTTTTATGTGCTTGACTCGCAAGCCCTACTTGTTCTAATGCTTTCATTGCTTTTTTGCTTTTCTTTTTAGATCTTGGTACACCTGAAATTGTTAATGCAAGCTCAACATTTGCTAAAATAGTTTGATGAGGAATTAAATTGTAACTTTGAAAAACAAATCCTATTGTATGGTTACGATATGAATCCCAGTCTCTGTCTTTATAATTTTTGTTGAGATTTTGTTTATTATTAAATCTCCTTTGTCGTAATGGTCTAACCCACCAATTATATTTGTTGTTTTTCCAGAACCACTTGGACCAATTATTGCAACAAATTCGCTATCTCGAAGATTTAAGCTTACATTGTCAAGTGCTTTTTTGTACTAGATTTCCTGTTTTAAATTCTTTGCAAATATTTTTTATTTGTACCATTAATTTATTTTCGCCTTTCTTTTTATAAATGTAATTATTATACAACAAAAAGCAGATAATCTCAAATAGACTATCTTGCTTTTTTATTATAATTATTTCTCTATTATTCACTTATTAATTCGCTCTTATATTGTGTATCTCCAATCTTAAAATTCAAGAATAATTTTTAGATAAATCATTTTTTGTTGCATTAAATGAAATTTTATATCCATTTTCTTCTCCTGTTGTTCCGCTTCCAAGGTCTTGATATTTGTTACCTTCTTCGTCAGTTACATTTAACATTTCATCACATTTTGTACGGAATTCATTTGATTCCATATCTTTTCCTGCCATTATAAAATCTACATATTCCTTTGATTTAAAGTTTATAACTAATTTTGATTCTGTTAGAGTTATACTTTTTATCTCTAAATTTGGAATTTCATTTTCAGCATTTAATTTAAGATTTACTGTATTTCTTTGATTCATTTCCTCAGGTACATCAAATTCAAATAACCACTTAGCATCACTTAAGTTAAAGTTTTCAGCACTCATTTCACCATTTTCATCTTTATCAGCAGTAAAATATCCTAAATCAAATATTTTAAGATATAACTTTTTACTTTGTGGATATTTTTTCCCTTGCTTCCATATTAATTTGTGTTGTAACTGTTTTTTTCACTTTCGTTTTGTTCTATTTTATTAATGCCTGATCTATCTGATAAACAATTATCATATATATCTTTACTATTTTTTCCACTTATTTCTCGGTTTAAAAATATGTAATTATAATCGTACTTTTCATTTTCTCCTGTATGCATTCTTGAGAAAACTTGATATATATTATTATTCTCATCATATACAGCATATCCATAGCTAAATGTTCTATAATCAAATTCTTGGTTAAACTTAAAACTTACATTAGCTTTAAAAGTATCATCTGTTATAGTTATCGAATCTACCTTTACTCAATTTCATCTTGGGTTACATAATCCATATTTTCTACTTTTGAACTATTATCTCCTACATAAGATAGTGTTCCTTCTGTTTTAACATATTCTCTTTTCTCAAATTCTTTGAACCTTGTTTCTTTGTCCATATAGTCATACAGTTTATAGCCAATAAATACAATTGTTAATAATGCTATTATTACACCTAATGCTATTAAAAGCTTTTTCCAGATTTTCATTTTTTCTTTCCCATAAAAACTCCCCCTTTTCATTTTGCAACCTAGCTATCTTGAGCTTTTCAGCTTTTAGACCTATGGCTTTGCGTCATAAACTTTCGCTTATTTTGCTTTTAACATAACTATTTATATTATAACATATATAATTATAATTGGCAAATTTTTACATTATTATCTTTCTGTCAAAAATTTATTTACCGCACTTATATAAATTACCAAATATGAAATAGATATTAAAAATCCACCTAAAACATCACTTGTATAATGTACTCCAAGATATATTCTACTTGTTCCTATCGAAATTATTAAACAACTTAACAGACAAATTAAACACCACTTTGCATATTTATTTTCTACATATTTATAAATTAAATATATTAAATATCCATAAAAAGCCATACTTACCATAGAATGCCCAGAAGGAAAGCTATATCCTGTTTCTTCTACTATTCTAAATTCTGTTGGACGAGGTCTTTGTGAAATTCTTTTTAATAATTGATTTAATCAAGTAACAATAACAAGATTTGTAAAAATAGATAAACCTATTTTTTTTTGTTTTTTATCAGTATAATTAGTAAAGCAGTTAATCCAATTAAAAATATAGCTCCACCCAAATTAGTAATAAACTTCGTAATTGGCGTTGCAAAATCAGATATTAAAAATGTTGATACCATTTTATATCCTATTATCTCCATTCATTATTTCTTTATTAAATACGTCTTCCGCTAATGCTAAAAATCCAATTAAACAAATAAATAATATAATCCATTTTGTATTTTTAATAATAAATTCTTTTACCCTTTCTTTCATTTTTTACCTCTTTTTTATATTTAACTAATTTTTTATATTATAGTTCATTTTATTTAATCTTTCTTTAATTTTTGATTAAATTTTGGTTAATTTTCATTATAAATATTTTTGTAAAAAATCTATTATTCCGTCTTCTAAATTAGTTTTATCAGTAATAAAATTTGCTTTTTCTTTTACATCTATTAAAGCATTTTTCATAGCAACTCCTATTCCACATTTTTCAATCATATCAATGTCATTTAATCCATCGCCAAATGCAATAATATTTTCATTTTTAATGTTTTCCATTTGAGCTACTTTATTTATTCCACTATATTTTTCTACTCCTTTATTAAATAACTCTAGCCATTGTACATCATCAAAAGAATCTTGCATTATTTTAATATCTAATTCTGGATATTTTTTTAGTAAATATTTTTTGATATTCTTTTTACAAAATCGTTCTTCCAGAAACCTGCAGATATATGGGTTATTTTATGAATATTTCTTACAATAGTATCTTTATCATCAAAAATTCTTACAACTTTGTTTTCAGAAAAATATTTAGTTGCAAACATATTAATATAATCTTTCGAGCATAAATCAATATACCTAAACTTTTCATCATCGAATTCTGAAATAATTTCTTCTGCAATTTTTCTTGATATTAAATCGGCATCTACTTCTTCCCAATTATCAGCTTGCATTTTATATACTGCCGCTCCAGCATCTGCTACTATATAATTTGCAAATTCTGCTCCATCTGTTGCAATAAGTGCCGATTTTAGTATTCTTCCTGTTGCTATTGCTATTACATATCCCTCTTTCTTTAACTTTCCTAAATATTTTTTTTTTTTGTGTTACAATTCCTTCTTCATTCAATAATGTTCCATCTAAGTCCATTACTATCAATTTTCTTGCATTCACTTTATATTTTTCCTCCTAAATTAAGTTAAAATATTTTTACTTTTTACACGCTTCTATAAATTTTTTAAATATATTGTTCATATTATCATCAAATTTGTACAAACTTTCTGGGTGAAATCTAACTCCAACATAAAAATTCTTGTCTTTTGATTCAACAACATCGGCATACCCATCTTCACAAAATCCCACTTTGTCTAGCAATGGGCATTTATCAATAGTTCTTTTTTGTGTCTTGAATTTACCATTATGCTTTCTTTTTTTACTATACTATAAAATTTTGATTTTTTATCAATATGTACACTATGAACATATTTTTCATTAAGTTTATCGTGTTTTTCAGGATTAGGAATTTCAAATGTTGTCCCGCCTAAAGCTCTTACAATATTGTTTTGTCCTGCACAAATTCCTAAACATGGTATATTATTTTCGTAACAATATTTTGCAATAAAGCTTTCATATACCTCACTTGTAATTCCACCTTGCAATATAATTCCATCACATAAATTAATTTGTTCTATTATTTTAATTTTATCCATTTTATCTTCTGTTAAATTCAATTATCGCCTGTATAAAGTATTTCTTCATTTGGAGACAAAATTCCTATTGCTATCGCACCATTATCAAATATAGCTTGTTTCACTTCATCTCTTATTAAAGTATCTGTTCTAATTTTATTATCATTTATATGTTTTCCAACTATTCCTATTACTGTTCTCATTTATATCAAAATCTCCTTAAAATATTTTAGGCACAAATATTATTACTCAATTACTGCAGCTCAATCGCCAAAGTTAATACTGCTCCTGCTGCGATATCTTTTGCAATTTTTGCTTTATCGTTTTTATAGGGCATTACCATATCGACAACTGTTTCAATTGCTGTATTAAAAAAGTTCTCCACTAATTACTATTGCAAAACATAGTATACAAGCAATCCATTCATATTTATTTATTTTTAGTATAACTCCTGCAATAATAACTAAAATCATTATAAATATATGTATCTTCATATTTCGTTCTGTTTTAAATGATGACAATATTCCTTGTATTGCATATTTAAAACTATTTATTAATTTTTTCGATTTTTCTACAACTTTTATTTCTGAACTCATTTTTTCACTCTTTCTAAAATACTTTTATTTCTAATTACTTTTATATAAAAAACATTGCTTATCATGGGAATAAATAACACCTATAGCCTGTAAATAAGAATATATTATTGTACTTCCAACAAATTTCATTCCTCTTTTTTTGCAAATCTTTTGAAATTAAATCAGATAATTCTGATGTTGTTTTATCAACTTCATAAAAAGTTTTTCCATTTATAAATCCGTTTAAATAGTTATAAAATGTACCATATTCCTCCTGTAGATTTCTAAATATTTTTGAATTATTTATGCTCGCTTTTATTTTTAATTTGTTTCTTATTATTTTTTCATTTGATAATAATTGTTCAATTTTTTCATCATTATATTTACATATTTTATCAATATCAAAATTATCATATGCTTTCCTAAAATCTTCTCTTTTATTTAATATACATTCCCAAGAAAGACCTGCCTGAAAAGATTCTAGTATGAGCATCTCGTATAAATATTTTTCATTAAAATTTGGCTTGCACCATTCTTCATCATGATACTTTACATATAACGGAGTTTTTTAGATTACACCATTTACATCTGATTTTCTCTTTCATTTAGTTACCACCTTTTATTTTTTAATTTTCTTTTTTTTTCTATATTTTTATACATAATTCCATTCCTCCATTCTTATTATACACATATAATAACGTTCTTATTTAACTAAGTCAATATTTTTTTTATAATTCATATATATTTGCCTTTACAATGACTTTTTGAATTTTTGTTTTATCATTCAAAGACATTTCCCATAAACTTCCACTAATACTTCTTTTTTATTTTGTATTCTTTTATAGGCTCTCCTATAAGCTTATTTAATTGTTTTTGCAAATCTACTTTGTTTGTATATATAGATAATTTATTTTCACCATACATAACATTTACTGTCGTTTCCATCTCTGACTTTAATGGTTCTTTGTATATTTTTTATATTATTCTTCAATTTTTCTTCGTATTCGATGCCATTTCTAACTCTCTTTCTTCAATGCTAATTTTGCTGTTTCCTCAATTTCCGCTTCATAACCAGTAAGTGCAGCAAAAGCTCCAAATTGTGCAGCTCGATCTTCTATCGACATTTGTGGATGTTTTTTGATACATAATGCGGTAAATTTATAATATCTTTATATTTTTCAAAATTACTTCTCATTTAATATTCTCCTTTTATTCCTTATGTCCTCCAACTTGTCCATTTCTTTCTATTGTTGTTCCTCCTTCTACTAAGTTCATTCCCTTTAGTATTGCATTTTTACCATATTTCTTTTTTATATTAATCATCGTGTATTGTAAATTTTTTCTTTTTCTTCTTGCTCTTTCTTTTTGTTGATCTCTTCATAATTTGTGAATAAATCTATTTGTTCGAATGTATTATTTTTACTTTCATCTTCTTCTCTTATAACTTTATTTGCTGTTATATTTATTCTTCTTGTAAGAAGCTTGTCATTTATGATATTATCATATAATTTAGTAACTGCTTCCATTATTAATTTTGTTGATGATGTTTTATGATCCAAATTTATTGTTCCGTGTGCATGTTTTGGAACTCTTCTTCCATATTTATCTTCTGTTATTTCGCCTTTGTAAATCTTTCTTATTTTTTTTCATTTTTTTAAGTTTTCTACATCGTATCCTATTGTTAATACTATTTGGTCTGTAACTAACTTTTTTTTTGTACTAAATCTAGCGCTAATAATTCCGTCATTTCCTTTACTATTAATTTTGTTTTTTCATAGTCATAGGGGCAATGCAAAACTTGACCTGAACTTATGCTATTGGTTTCTGGCTTGTATTCTTTTATTTCTTTTATAGTACATGGTTCATATCCCCAAGCATGATCTATTACTAATTCTGCATTTATTCCAAATAATTTATATAGTAAGTCTTCATTTTCTAACGATGTTCTTGCCACATCTCCCATTGTATATATTCCATATTTTGCTAGTCTTTTACTGTATCCTTTTCCTACTCTCCAAAAATCTGTTATTGGATTATGTGACCATAGTAATTTTCTATATGTCATTTCATCTAATCCTGCTATTCTTACTCCATTTTTATCTGGTTTTACATGTTTTGCAACTATATCCATTGCAATTTTACATAGATACAAATTTGTTCCTATTCCAGCTGTAGCCGTTATTCCTGTTGTTTCATATACATCTTGTATTACTTTTGTAACTAAATCTTTAGCACTCATTTTATATATTTTTAAGTATGGTGTTAAGTCACAAAATATTTCATCTATTGAGTATACATATATATCTTCTTCTGAAAAATATTTTAAATATATGTTGTATATTTTGGTACTATATTTCATATAAAATGCCATTCTTGGAGGTGCTATTATATAGTCTAGCTCTAATTTTGGATTTCTCCTTAATTCTATTTCATTATAAGATTTTCCTTCGAATTGCAATCCTCCTATTTTTCTTCTTCTTTCAATATTTATTTGATTTACTTTTTGTATTACCTCATATAATCTTACTCTTCCGTGGTATTCCGTATTTTTTTAGTGATGGACTTACTGCTAAACATATGGTTTTTGATGTTCTTGTTTTATCTGCTACTACTAGATTTGTAGTATTTGGATCTAAACCTCTTTCTCTGCATTCTACGGATGCATAAAAAGCTTTTTAAATCTATTGATACATATATTTTGTTCATAACTCTCACCTCTTTTTCTGTTATAACATATCATATTTTTAGTATTTTGTCAAATATTTGTTCGTTTGTGCTAACAATAAATGTGGAAACCATTTCTGGTTCCCACATTTACTATATCCTTACATCATTGCTGCATCTTCAATAACAACCTTGTCTTTATTTTATCTATAATATCTGTCGTACTGATCCCTTCTGTTCTAGGGTTTAAAACACTTTCGACATTGTATTTTTTAAAGAGCTGCTTTCTAGCTTCTCTAATTGTTACATTGTCTTCATGTACGAAGATGTCCGGTTTCAATGCTTCCACAACTGGTGTAAAGATATTTAGCCATTCAAAAGATGGCGTATTTGCAAAATTGAATGGAACTGATCGTAGCGGATCATAATCGGCTAAAACTACATAATCAGCTGATATACAGTTTGCAATTGTTTCCATTCTGATTTCTTGATTTAAAACAGGCGGATCTTCTTTTTTAATGCTGCAGCTTTATCGCTTTTTACTGCAACAACAAGAATGTCTCCTTTTTTTCTTGGCCTCCGCAAGCATTCTCATGTGGCCCAAGTGAAATAAATCAAATGTTCCAGATGCCATTACGACTTTTTTTCCCTGTTTCCGTTCTTCCTCCAAGATACCAACTAATTTTTTATAGTCAGTTCCATAAATGTTATTTTGTTTTTAGCATAAGAACGTCTCCTTTCAACAAATCTTTTTTTATTGCAATTTTGCTTATTAGCAAAAAAATTAAAAACTAATCTACAATTACCTTTTTGGTTTCCAAATATTGTTTTAAATTATCCAAAACAGGTTTATTTAAATGAAATATATTTTCTGGCAAATTATCTATATCAAACCACTTTAGATTTGTAACTTCTCCATCTAAAAATTGATTTCTCCTTTATATTCTGTACAAATAAATGCATGACTTAGAGAATATACTTCATCTTGTGACTTTTTCATATTTATGATACATTTTTTCACCAGAAAAAATTCCCATAAGTTCCGGGTTTATTGGCTCTATATTTAATTCTTCCTTAATTTCTCTTCTTAATGTTTCTAAATATGTTTCTCCTAATTCCATTCCTCCCCCATGCAAAGCCCACATACCATTATCTGATCTTTTTTTGTAGTAATACCTTATTATCTTTGTATATTACTAAAACTGCTACTGGTCTGTGCATAGGAATATGTCCCACTAAACTGCGTATATATTTTTTTCATTATCCATTTTCATTTTATTACCTTTTTTTTTTTTTTTCAACTATTATAGCACATTTTCGACAATAAAAAAAAACACTTTCGACAAATTTTGCAATATTTTATTTTTATGTAAAACAAATTTATATATCCTTAGTTTTTAGCCATTTGACTATATTAGTCATTAATAATATAATTATATTATGCAATAAATTTTTTTCATTTAGGAGGGTTCACATTATGAACAACGAAGTAACAATAGACTTTAACAACGGCTCTTTTATCCTTGAAAACAAGGCATTAAAGTTGTCTGCATCAGTATCTGTTCCGATGCTTCAAAACCGGAAGCATTTCACCACAACAGAAAAAATCATTGCCTATTTAAAGAAAAGTGTTAAAGGCAAAAAAAACGATGTTGTGATCACCGAACTCGAAGCATCAAGAGCAATAGAAACTATTGTTTCCTATAACAAACTTCGCGAACATCACTAATAAGTAACCCAAAAGCTCATAAGCATTTTGCCTATGAGCTTTTTACTTTTTAATACTTATTTCACTAATATTTCTTTTCCCAATCCAGTAGAATAAATCCAAACTCTGTCAACTTTCCTGTTTAGTCCATTTTCCAAAGCTTCTTTATAGAGCATAAGTTGAGGCTTATGCCTATTTATTAACATTCCTTCATCACTTGCCCCATTGGGACCGGTTCTTTTTGGGTCCTGCCCCATTGGGACCGGTTCTTTTTGGGGCACAAAATCAGTTTTGTAATCTAAAAGCACCAATTCATCATCATTAGTAATATAATACAAATCTATAATACCCTGAACCAAAATATTTTCATCTAAAGCAGTATCCATAACCTCCTTTGCCGGAACATTAATATAAAAAGCTTCCTCCTTATGGCACTCTTTAGCCTCTTTAAGTTCACTCCAAATATTAGACTTTGTAAAATTAAATATGACCCAAGGATTTATAGCATCTTTTCTTTAGCAGTTATAATCTCTCTTGCCTCTAAATCATCTATCAACTTCTTTACATCATCTAAGCTATAATCTCTGCTAAAATTTAAATTTTTCATACACAAATGAACCAATGTACCACGTTTAGCAGGTGTAATTTCTTCTTCTTCAGTGCCAATTAAAAACTTAGGTTTAGGTAGTTCAGTAGCTTTTTCTTCAAAATCATCATCTTCTTGAGGTATTGCCTCAAATGCTTCTACTTCAACATTTTTATGAACAATATTTGTAACAGATTCTTTGGTTGGAATATCACTTAGTCCTTTATATTTATATTCAAAAATTAATTGATTTTTTAACTTTTAAATCTTCTTCTTTTATATCCTTAGATTTTTTCCTCTAAAACTTTAAAAATATCAACTTCTTCTTTATCTTCTTTCTTGATATTTTTTAATATATCTTTCCTCTTAATCGTATTTATTTTTTTAAGATATCCTTTGAATTTTCAAAATTATACATATAAACAAGTAAAATCCAATCAATATATTTTTTATACTTTTTTTATCAAAATAGGATTTATTTTTCCATTTTCCTTTTTTATAAATATCTACTAAATCCTGCATTTTCTCTTTATTTTTTTGATAGTCTTTTTATTATACCTGTAACATATATTTTCTCTTTTGCTCTAGTTAGCGCAACATATAATATACGCATTTCTTCTGATAAGTTTTCCTCAAAGTTTTTCTCTTAATGCTAATTTTGAAATAGTATCATATTTGATTTGCCTATCGTAATCTATATATTTATCACCTATTCCAATTTTTTGATGTAATAAAATATCACTATTTAGATCCATCATATTAAATCCTGAACCTGTACAAGATAAAAAATACAACAGGGAATTCTAGCCCCTTACTTTTATGAATACTCATTATTCTAACAACATCTTCATTTTCTCCAATAAGTTTGGCTGCTCCTAAATCTCCGCTTCCTAATTTTATTCTTTCAATAAAATTTATAAAATTGAATAATCCTTTAAATGAAGCACTTTCATATTGTTTAGCTCTCTCAAAAAGCATTTTCAAATTTGCAACTCTTAAAGCACCATTAGGCATTAAAGCTACATAATTTAAGAAGCCTGTTTCCTCGTAAATAGTCCAAATAAGTTCATCTAAATCTATATATCCATTTTTTTCTCTAAAATCCTCTATTTTGCTTAAAAAGATTTCTATTTTCTCTCTAAGTTCTTCTCTTACAGACAATCTAGATTTTAATAATGTAGTATAAAAATCATCATTTTGGTCACATAATCTTATTTCCAACAAGTCATCATCTGTAAACATTCCTATGCTTGATAGCATTACATGTACAAGCGGAATATCTTGGTATGGATTATCTATTATCTTTAATAAATCCATAATTACTTGTATTTCATAAGATTCTAAGTATTCCTGAGAGGTATCTGAATATACATTTATATTTTGATTTGTTAACTCTTTTTCGAATATATTTGCCTTATTTTTTGTTGAACGTAAAAAAGTATTACAATATCTCTAAAATGAATATCTCTAAATTCACCTTTTTTATTATCATATACTTGAAATTTACTATCTATCAAATCTCTTATTTTTTTGAGCGACAAATTTCGCTTCCAACTCTATATCTTCTACTTTTTTCTGTTTCTTCTAAAGCTTCTTCGTCTATTGCTTGCGTATTTTCCTCAATTTTTGTATCATCTTGAATTTCATCATCATCTTCTACTGTATCTAATATATCAATCTCGGAAACCAAATCTTCTTTGCCTTCTTCGTAACTTGCCCCTAAGTTTAGATATTCTTCTTCTGTGTAGTCTATTTCTCCAAGCTTTTCTCCCATAATATTTTCAAATATAAGGTTAGTAAAATCAAGTACATTTTTTCTACTTCTAAAGTTCTTAAAAAGCTTTATTTTTAAGCCTTTATCATTTGCCTCATTTTCACTATAATTACTATATTTACTTAAAAATAAATCTGGCATTGCCTGCCTAAATTTATAAATACTTTGTTTAACATCTCCAACCATAAAAATATTTTTTCCATTTGATATTGATGTTAAAATATATTCTTGAACCAAATTACTATCCTGATACTCATCTATTGCAATTTCAGTAAACTTTTCTTGGTATTTTTTTGCAATTTCAGATGGTGTTTCATCTTCTTTTACTAAAATTTTAAGTGCTAAATGCTCTACATCACTAAAATCTACAATATTTCTATCTTTTTTATTTTTTGAAAATTCTATGTCAAAATCAATTATCAATTTTTCAAGTTTTGATAAAACTTCGTACATTTCTATTATGTCTACATTTGCCGTTTCGGAATTTGCCGTAAATATTTTGTCTCTTTTTGCTTTAAAATCTTTTGTCACCTTATCTCTTATGGCTTTTGCTTTATCTTTTTCTGGATTAGTTATTTTCTTAGAGGTTGGACATCTTAAAAGTCTACATTATTTATTAAACTGTATGCTTTATCCCAGTTTTCTAAATTAGCATATACCATTTCTAGTTGCTGGATATCTGACAAAATTATTCTTTCATATTGTTCAAGTTCACTTTCAAATGATAATCTTTTTTCTTCTGCTTGTAGTTTTTTATGCAATCTTCTAGTTCTTCTTTCATATTTTGAAGCAAAATTTTTCCCCATTCTGTATTTGAGAAATCTTGTTTTACGTCTTTTATATTAAATTTTTCTACCTGTTCTTTTTAGCCATTTTAGTGGAAATGGATTTGATTCTATATATGTATAAATTCTTAATATTACATCTTTTAGAGGTGTATCATCTCTATAAGATGTATATGTTTTAATTAATTTTTCAAAGTCTTTGTCATGATTTTCATATTTTTCTTCGAATAATTTTTCTAATACTTCTTGCTTTAATAAATCAATCAATTGCTGTATCTGCTATTCTGAAGTTTGGTGATATTTCTATTTCGAAAAAAGTTGTTTTTTATTACATCTAAACAAAATGAATCTATTGTACATATACTTGCTTTGTTTAATAATGTTATTTGTCTTTGTAGATGATTTATTGTTTCTTCATCTTGAGGCTCTTCGCTATCAATTATTTTGTAGATTGATTTTAGTATTCTTTCTCTCATTTCTGATGCTGCTGCGTTTGTAAATGTTACTACTAAGAGTTTATCTATATCGATTTTTTCTTTTATTATTTTATTTATTATTCTTTCTACTAATACTGCTGTTTTTCCGCTTCCTGCTGCTGCTGCAACTAATATGTTACTGTCTTTTTTTGTAGATTGCTTGTTCTTGTTCTGGTGTCCAGTTCATTTGTTTTACTCCTTTCGGTTTGAGTATTTTTCTGTGATTAGATTATAACAATCGATGGCAAGGATGTCAATGTCGGATTTTATTTGCTTTTTGGGGAATTTTGTTGTATAATTATGTTAATTGGTCAGTATACTGACTGGCAAGCAACCACTAGTATATAACAGGATGTGTCCCGCTTTTGCGCCTGTTTTTTGAATGAAAGGAGAATACACTTATGAAAAATTTGTTAAGTGTAAATAAACAATGGAATCGGCTTATGGAAATTATCGGAACACCTATAATGGTATTTATTCTGTTATCATGGTTGTTCATACACTATCGGAATAAATGTATATTCAATGTGCATTTGCTTCACACTTGCTGTATTGTTCGGTTCTCCGAATTTTTACCTCGCAATTTGTGAATCAATCTTAGGAATTCCATTCTTAATGGTGTTCAGAGAATGGTTCCTAATTCCGATTAACCTTCAATTTTGGAAACCCCATTTACATGGTGGGGCGAACAAACCGCATGTGCGGGTGTTGCAACCATTCTCTTTATTATGTGGATGGTTAAAATAGTTATTAAAATCAGCAACAAGATTGCTGAGAATTAAAAAAAAAAAGCCCTGGACACGGCTTTTTTTCTTTTTTGTGTTTATATTTCAACTATTACATCTACCCCTTCGAAGTATATTTTGTCATATTCTTTATCTTTCAAATCTTCTGGTACATCCTCTGTTTTTCCCTCGAAAAGTATTTGTTCATTTTGCTTTATTGTTATATTTAATAATCTTAATTCTTTTATCTTCATTTCTTCCTCTTTTTATATAGCTACTTCTTTTTTTCTTCTTTTTCCATTTTCTTTTTCAGTTTTAGCATTTTCTTCTTTCTTTATGTATTTTTTTGCAATACTATAAACAACTTTTTCAGATTCAGTTAGTTTTTTTACATCTACAGGATGTTTTTCATCTTTCAAATCTTCTATCATATCATGTAATACATCCCAACCTCTATCTACGAAATCACATTTTTTATCATTCTTTATAGCATTTAAAATTTCTTCACTAGAATGATTTTCTAAACTTTCTTCATGTGCAGTTATAAATCAATATAATTTAATGTTTCTACTGGTGTAAGTTTTATTTTTTATTATATTCTTCATCACCTGCTTTTTAATTGCTCTTCTAGGCTATCTTCATCGTTTCTTCTTTCTTCTCCCTCTGAAATTTCAAGTGGAACTATTTTATTTGCTAATTTGTCTAATATATTATATACAAATCTAAATACTCCAGTTTCTTTAAAACGTGATATTCCTCTTCCGATTTTGCCTAAAGTACGTGATATCTTTTTTTTGCTTTTGATATTTTTCTTTGAGTATCTTTATGTTCTTCTGACAGGTCATCCTCATTTTCACCTAATTCTTCTTCTTCATCAGGTTCAGGTTTTCATACCATTCCTCTTCTTCGTTTGGTTCAAATTGGGCTTCTTCACTTCTTCTAGAAGGATTTTCTGTATGCTCTTCAAATCCATCAGCACTTTCAGGGTCATCCTCGTCATCGAAATAATACTCGTCATCAAATTCTTCTGGCTCTAACATACGTACTCCTTTAATAGCTTCTCTTAGTTCTGATATTTCTTTTTTCTCTTTCTTTCTTGTATTCTTCCATATATTTTTTCCATATTATGTTTTATTTCCTCAAGAAAATCTGTTAAATTTGTTCTGTCCTTTGCTAACTCACACCATTTTTCTTTGTTGTCTCTAATATCGTTTCCTCTGACTAATTCGATTCTAATTTTTCCAATTCTTAAACGTAAGTCGTTTATTTCTCCAATATCCATATCGGTAGAATTCTTAATTAAATCAGCTATTTTATTAATTTCTTCTGATTTTCAAAAATTAAATTGTTGATAAGCTTCTGTTTCAGTTTGAATATATTCTTTATATTTCTTAATCTCAACACATAGCTGACCTAATTCAATTATTTGTTCTTTTACAGACTCAGTTTCAATACTATCTAACTCTTCTTCTTCATTCGACATTTCATTCCAAGCTGCATTTAAATCTGTTTCTGCCAATTTTTTTATACTTATTAATTTATTTTTTAGCTTATTTATACTTTTTTAATTTTTTTGGTTACTTCCTCATCTGCTTCTTCGAATACCTTTTTATTACTTCTTTATCAGTTTCTTTTCCGAAAAAGCCAATAAATCCAACATTTTCACGAACTTCACTAACTTTATCGTTTATATATTCATATCCATCTAATATATCTTCAAATTCTGCTATAATATCGTCTATAGAATTCGTAAATCTTTCTTCTTCTTTCTTTTTTTATATTCATCTGCAATCTCTTTTTTTTTTACATCTAGTCTTTCAATTGTTTCTTCAATTTGTTCTATTTCTTTGTCATTTTCCTCGCTTTTATTCTCGTATTCTTCATACTCTTTTTTAGCTTGTTTAACATCTTTTTTCAACTAATTCTTTCATAGCCTCTAATGTTTGCTTTTTTATTGATAATTTTCCTATGCTTAATTTTAAATCTTTGAACTCTTTCTTTTGAAAATTTATTTTTTTTGCTCCATATCTACATCAAATGGTTCACTTAGTTCATTTATTTCATTTTCTAGCTCTTTATATTTTTTAATACTTGATTTATTTTATCAATTTCTTTATCAATATTATC